>Ga0075154_10002610_pt1 | contig 11697 bp, 12 predicted proteins | sample JI71714BDNA_FD_70965 | JGI IMG/M metagenome (GOLD analysis project Ga0075154, IMG submission 70965) | Wastewater effluent complex algal communities from Wisconsin, to seasonally profile nutrient transformation and Carbon sequestration -... | ecosystem: Engineered > WWTP > Effluent > Algae... | reverse complement strand
CGGTCCTTTGTCCGAAAAACCACCCGTCACGCGAGTGCGCCCCCTAATATGGGTCAGAAACCCCAAGGCTGGCAAGTATCCGCACTTCCAGCCCCTCCATCAGCGCCGCATCTTCGTCTTCGACGTGGTCGTAGCCCAGAAGATGCAACACGCCGTGCACCAAGAGATGTATCACGTGATCGCCCATCCCCTTGCCCTGCTCCTCTGCCTCGCGAGCGCAGGTGTCCCATGCGATGGCAATGTCACCCAGCGAGTCGGGGTCATCCACCGCCCCAGGGTCCGGCAGCGCGGGCAGGTCGCCGACGAAATCCGCGCCGCGCTCTTCGGAGGGCCAGCTCAACACATTGGTCGGCTGCGGTTTGCCCCGGAAATCGGCATTCAGCACCGCGATCCGCGCATCATCGCAGCCCAACAGGCTTATCGCGAACCCCTCGACCGGCAATCCGACGACCGCCAGGGCGGCCCGCGCCGCGCGCTCAGCCAGGGGACCAAGCCCGAAGGCCTCCCACCGCGCATCCTCGATCGCTGTCTCGACCAGTTCCATGTTCCGGCCTTAGCGCCAGCCACTGGAGAGGGCAAGCAGGGCGTGCCAATCCATGCAGCACCAGAGACCCTTGGAGCGTGTGGGGGCAGAATGCCCCCACCGCCGGTAAGGAGGTGGGCGCGACCATCCGAGGAAGGCCTCGTGCTCCTGCGCTCCGCCGGATGACCGGCCCTCAGCCGTGGGCTTCGTCAGCCTCGTAAGCCTCGATGATCCGGCCGACCAGCGGGTGGCGCACGACATCCTTCGAGGTGAAGTAGTTGAAGCTCACGCCCCGCACACCCTTCAGGATCCGCTCGGCATCGGCAAGGCCCGAAGCCGTGCCACGCGGCAGGTCGACCTGTGTGCGGTCGCCGGTGATGACCATGCGGCTCCCCTCGCCAAGGCGGGTGAGAAACATCTTCATCTGCATGGTCGTGGCATTCTGCGCCTCGTCCAGCACGATGAAGGCGTTGGACAGCGTCCGGCCCCGCATGAAGGCAAGTGGCGCAATCTCGATCCGTTTCTCCTGCATCAGCTTTTCCACCTGCTTCGCGGGAAGGAAATCGTTCAGCGCGTCATACAGCGGCTGCATGTAGGGATCGACCTTCTCCTTCGCGTCACCGGGAAGGAAGCCGAGCCGCTCGCCCGCCTCGACCGCAGGGCGCGACAGGATGATCTTTTCGACCGCTCCCGAAATGAACATGGTCACTCCGACGGCAACGGCCAGATAGGTCTTGCCCGTTCCCGCCGGGCCGATGCCAAAGCCCAGCTCGTTCTGGAACAGGTTCGCCACATAGGCCTTCTGCGCTTCGGTCCTGGGTTCGATCGGCTTCTTGCGGGTGCGCAGCTCCATCCCGGTGGAGAACAGTTCGATCTGTTCGGCACTTTCCGCATCCACCGGACGGCCCATGCGCATCGCGCCATCGATGTCACCGGCGGCCACGTTGCGCCCTGATTCCAGCCGGGCGTACAAGGAACGCAACACCGCCGCCGCCTGCTCCCGCGCTGTCTTGTCACCAATCACTGCAAGCCGGTTGCCGCGCCGCAGGATGTGTACCCCCATCTGATGCTCGATCTGCGCAAGGTTGCGGTCGAATTCGCCGCAGAGATCGATCAACAATCGGTTGTCGGGAAATTCGAGGACGGTTTCCACGATATCCTCGGCGGACGGGGGGGTCAGCGCGCTGATGCCCAATGGGCGCTCCTTATGCTAAGGGCTATAGCCAAAGTGTGCAGCCGTATACGTCATCTGGCAAGGAAAACCCGATGCCGACACAAACTGTTGTACGGAAACATGCCAATTCCATGACACTCCACCCGGTAGCGCCCAATAAAAAAGCCCCGGCGAAACCGGGGCCTTCCTGCATTTTGTGACCTGTGTCTACTTGTCTCCGGCAGGCCCCGATACGCGATCCGGCCCGGGAGCACTTTCAGTTTCGTAAGGCCCGATCACCGTCCCGGGTGGATACTTGCCATCACAGACCGGCAACCCGGTCTTCGGGTTGAAGCGCGGCGAGGAGTAACCTTCGACACCATCGTCGATGATCCAGACCTGGCAGCCGTCCGGATCATAGGCAATGGCGGCCTGTCCGTCGACCAGGGCTGCATCGTCCTCACCGTAGTCCTCGGCCGTGGCGATGACCGAATCCGGGCCCGAATAGGGCTGAGTGCCCTCGAACACCTCGTAGAACGCCCGGCCGCATCCCGAAACGCTGGTCCCGATCAGCAGGACCAGCCCAAGACGCGCCAGTCGCAGCCCTGTTCTTTTCCCTACCAACTGCATGTCCCCTGCAAGCGTCATCACGGTCAGCCCTTCTTGCAGAGAATTTCGACACGGCGGTTCTTCGCCATGCCTTTGGCCGTCGCATTCGATGCAGCAGGCTGGCTTTCACCGTAACCGGCCACTGTGTCCACAACCGCGCCGACCGAACGCGCCACATCGGCCACGGCCGCTGCGCGGGCTTCGGACAGACCCTGGTTGTAGGCATCCGAACCGCGGCTGTCAGTATGGCCGGCGACCGTATACGAGAAGGCGTCGTTCTGCCGGAAATAGTCTTCAAGTTTCGCCCGACCCGAAGCAGTCAGCGTGGCACTTGCAGTGGCAAAGAAAGCGTCCGTGCTTTCCGTCAGGCAGCTTGTCTGTTTCAGACAGACGGGCTTGCCGGTCTTCGGATCACGGCGCGGCACCATGTATCCTTCGGTCCCGCCATCGGCCCACCAGTGCTGGCAACCGTCCCGGTCGATCCAGACACCCCACTCGATCTTTCCCGATACGGCCGGGCCGTCTTCCTGCGCCATCGCCATCGGTGCAGCCACCAGGCATCCGCCCGCCACAGCCGCAGCAAGGGCCTGCCGAAGCATGCTCCCCAGTGTCATCAATGCCCCACTCCTCGATCTTGACCCGGCCGAGTCAGCCTTGGTGTTTGGGGCAATAAAGCAGATCATTTCGGTCAGCGAGAAGGAATTCATCGGGCAAAGCAGGTTTTTTTCCCTTTTGCTCGTTCCAAGCATGCCGATCCTTGCGAATGTGCAACAGTCCAGGGTGATCAGCTGCGCAGCACTACAAGGTCAGCGGCAAGGGAGTTCGAAGCCGAATCTGTCACGCGCACTTGCACCAACTGGCCAACCTGACCGTCCGGATCCTGAACGTGCACAGCATGCAGGTGATCTGACTTTCCGACCATCTGCCCCGGTTTGCGCCCTGGTTTCTCATACAGCACCTGCACTTCACGCCCGACCATCGCCATTTGTGTCGCATGCTGTTGCGTCGTGATAAGGGCCTGCAACTCCTGCAACCTCGCGTCCGCCACCTCTGCCGCAACCGGAGCCTTCTCGGCCGCAGGGGTGCCCGGGCGGGATGAATACCTGAAGCTGAAGGCTGCACCAAATCCGACAGCGCGGATCAGGTCCAGCGTTGCCTGGAAATCCGCCTCCGTCTCGCCGGGAAACCCAACGATGAAATCCGACGACAACAGGATGTCCGGACGTGCCGTGCGAATGCGTTCGACCAGGCGCAAGTAGGCCTCGGCCGTGTGCTTGCGATTCATCGCCTTGAGGATCCTGTCCGAACCGGACTGCACCGGCAGATGCAGGTAGGGCATCAGCTGTGGCAGTTCGCCATGCGCGGCAATCAAGTCATCATCCATGTCGTTCGGGTGGCTGGTGGTATAGCGCAGGCGATCCAGGCCCTCGACTTCAGCCAATTCCCGCAGCAGCCGCGCCAGACCCCACGGTCCTTTCGGCCCTTCACCGTGGTACGCGTTCACGTTCTGCCCCAGGAGCGTGATCTCGCGTACGCCCTGGGCCACCAGGCCGCGCGCCTCCTCCACTAGCCGCGCCACAGGCCGACTGACCTCGGCCCCGCGGGTATAGGGCACCACGCAGAAGGCGCAGAACTTGTCGCAGCCTTCCTGCACCGTCAGGAACGCAGTCGGCCCGCGCAACGATTTCCGCTCTGGCAGAAGCGTGAACTTGTCCTCCACCGGGAAGTCCGTGTCCACTTGCCGCCCTTCGGCCTCCAGCATCGCGGGAAGGCGGTGATAGGCCTGCGGCCCGACCACCAGATCGACTACGGGTGAACGGCGCAGGATTTCCTCGCCTTCGGCCTGTGCCACGCAGCCCGCAACGCCCACCTTCATCCCCGGGCGTTCCGCCTTCAGAGCGCGCAGGCGGCCAAGGTCAGAATACAGCTTTTCGGATGCCTTTTCCCGGATGTGGCAGGTGTTCAGCAGCACCATGTCCGCCTCTTCCACCACGTCCGTCGCAACATACCCCTTCGCGCCCAGGGCTTCCGCCATGCGCTCGCTGTCATAGACGTTCATCTGGCAGCCGTAGGTCTTGACAAACAGCTTCTTCACATCGGTCATGGGCAGTCTCCGGGACGGATGCGCTTCTACCCCAACCATCGCCCCGCCTCAACCGCCGCGAAGCGCCCTTGCATCGGCCCTCCGGATCGCCGATTCTGTCCGCCAGCCCCGACCGGACCCCTGATGCGCTATCCCGACCTGCCCGCCCTCCTTGATCGCAAGCGCACCGAACTTGGCCGGGGGCCTGTCTCCATTGTTCTGGCCGAGGACGAGGTAGAGCTGCATTCGACGCTGGACCACCAACTGGCCTGCGGATTTCGCGATGTGGTGTTGCTTGCCCCCGAAGGAGTGCAGGTCGCATCCGAGTTCGAGACGCGCCTGCATATTGTCACCCATGACGTCTTTGCCGAGGGTGCGCTGGTCCAGGCTGTAAATGATCTGGCCGCCCGGCTTTCCGGCACCTGGCTCCACTACTGTCACAACGCCGAATACCTGCTCTTCCCGTTTTGCGAGACCCGGAACATCCGCGAGCTTCTCGCTTTCCACACCGAGGAACGGCGAGAGGCGATGCTGACCTATGTCATCGACCTTTACGCGGGCGACCTCGGCCAGCATCCGAACGGCGTGGCGCTGGACGACGCCTGGCTGGACCGCAAGGGCTACTACGCCCTGGCGCGCAAGGATCCCGGCAACGACTGGAAGCCGAAGGACCGGCAACTGGATTTCTTCGGCGGCTTGCGCTGGCGGTTCGAAGAGCACATTCCCTTCGCCCGCCGCAAGATCGACCGCATCTCGCTTTTCCGTGCCAAACCGGGAGTGAGGGTGTTGCCCGACTTCACGCTCACTGACGAAGAGATGAACACCTATTCCTGCCGCTGGCATCACAATCTGACGGCCGCAGTCTGCTCCTTTCGCACGGCAAAGGCCTTGCGCACCAACCCCGGATCGCGCCACGCAATCCCGACCTTCCGCTGGCCGAACTCCATCCGCTTCGACTGGCACAGCCAGCAGCTGATGGACCTTGGCCTGATGGAGCCAGGCCAGTGGTTCTGATCACGCAGCCGTGAACGCCCGTCCGAAACTTCGGCGCTGATGCCGCCGTTCTTCCAGACGTGACAGCCGGATGGTCCGGCTGGCCCCGGAACGGAGAACCAGATGTCCCTGAAGTCGATCCTTGGCGCCGCGGCGCTGGCCGCCTTTGCCTCTTCAGCCTACGCCGCGAACCCCGATGTCGGTGGCGCCCCGATGTACGAGACGAAAAACATCGTCGAGAACGCTGTGAACTCGAAGGACCACACCACACTTGTCGCCGCCGTGAAGGCCGCGGGTCTGGTGGACGCGCTGATGGGTGAGGGTCCCTTCACTGTCTTCGCCCCGGTGAACGATGCCTTCGCCGCCCTGCCTGCGGGCACCGTCGACACCCTGCTGAAGCCGGAAAACAAGGACATGCTGGTGAAAGTCCTGACCGCCCATGTGGTGGCTGGAGACCTGAAGTTGGCGGACCTGCGCGCCAAGGTCGGCGCGGATGGCTATGCCAACCTGAAGACCCTGTCGGGCGACGCCCTGTCGATCAGGTTCAAGGGCGACATGGCGATGGTCTACTCGGAATCGAAGAACATCGGCACCATCACCATCGGCGACGTCGACCAGTCCAACGGCGTGATCCACGTCATCGACACGGTTATGGTCCCGAAATGACGTCCTGACCCTGATTTTGAGCAGCGACAGGCGGGGGAAACCCCGCCTTTTTTCAAACCTTCTTCAGGCGGATCACAACATCGACGCGTGAAACTGCCATGCCTTCGGGCACCCGCGGCAGATGCGAGATCTCCAGCTCCTCCGCCGGGGCGTCGGTCAGACTGTGGCTGTCTTCCCAGTAGAAATGCGGGTGATCGTCGGTCCGGGTGTCGAAGTAGCTTTTCGAGCCATCAACCACGATCTCGTTCATCAGCCCGGCTTCGCAAAAGGCACGCAGTGTGTTGTAGACGGTGGCCAGGCTAACCTTGTCCTCGCTGCCGGAGGAAAGCGCATAAAGGCTTTCCGCCGTGACATGCCGGTTCATCCCGTCGCCAACCAGAAGCTCGGCCAGCGCAAGCCGCTGGCGCGTTGGGCGCAAGCCCCCCGCCTTCAACCACTCCGCGCTGCGTTCGGTTCCGGTCAAATGCCCGCCCCTGATCATCTCGCTTTCGATATAGGGCCGCAAACCCGACCGTTTCAATGCGGAATCGTTGGTCTCAGCGGGAAATCCCCGCAAATCCGCGTGCAATTGCAGCCCAGACCAGCCCCGTGACCACCAGTGAACCCACCCCGGCCACCCAGAACGGCAGTACCAAAGCCGCCCCGCGCGTCAGGACCAGTTCGCCCAGCGACACGACCAGACCCGACAGGACCAGCCCGACCGGCATCATTCCCCAAGCCAGCAGACGGTAAAGGCTGTTGACCCGACCCAAGAGCGCATCCGGGATAAGGCGTTGCCGCGTGCTGACCGAGACGACGTTCCAGACAAAACCCGAAAACTCCATCGCCGCAAAGCAGGCGCCCAGCGCCCAAGGCCCCGGCGCCAGGGCCATCAGGATGAAACAGGGCCCCGAAGCCACAAGCATTCCCTGCATTGTCCGCGTGGCCCCAAGCGCCCTGCCGATGCGCTCGCCCATCATGCTGCCGGCGATGCCGCCCACTGCGCCGCCCGCCAGCATCAATCCGTAGGCCTGCGCCGAGAGCCCCAGGTTCTCCTGAGCATGCAGAACGACGCCGATCACGATCATCTGGTGAAACAGGTTCCAGAACCCTGTCGTCCAGGCCAGAGTCCTCAGCAAAGGCACACCGCGCAGGAAAGCGAACCCCTCGCCGATCTCGGCGCGCCAACCCCGACGGTCTGTCCGCACTGCTTGGAACTGCCCCGCCAGGCCCGCGACAAGCAGCATCGCCAACCCATAGGCCAGAGCGTTCAGCCCGAAAGCCAGCGGCAGCCATAGTCCGATCAGAAACGCGCCCAAAGCCGGTCCGATCAGGGCATTGGTCAGCAGCTCAGCGCTCCAGAGCTGGCCATTGGCCCGCTCCAGCCGATCTTTCGGCACCAGCGACGGCAGCATGGTCTGCGCTGCGTTGTCACGAAAGACCTCGGCGCCACCGACGACCAGCGCGGCCAGCAGTAGCGCCGCATAAAGTCCAAGGGCAGATACGCCAACCTCCAGGGCCGGGGCAAGCGGCAGGGTCAGCCACAGGGCAAGCGCCGCACCGGCGAAGGCCATTGCCCGAAGCGCGTCCATTGCCAGGATCAACCGCCGCCGATCGACCCGATCCGTTGCCAGCCCTGCGGGAAGTGCCAATAGCGCCCAGGGCAGGCGCAATGCGACCGGCACCAGAGCGACCAGCAGCGCATCCCGCGTCAGAAGCGAGGCGATCCAGCCCCAGGCCACCACAGCGACTCCGTCCGCAAGGTTCGTCATCCCGCTGGCCGCAATGAATCTCTGCAACGCCGTCATGAAAGCCTCCAAAGCACCAAGACTTGCCAGTCTTCGTCCCCGAATGCTAGGGAGGGTGACGGGGCAAATGGGGGACCACAAGGGATGGCGTCGTATCCGACCTTCTTCGACAAGGAAGCGCTTCTGGCCTGTTCGCGCGGCGAGCTTTTCGGTCCCGGCAATGCCCAGCTTCCCGCGCCGCCCATGCTGATGATGGACCGGATCACCGACATTTCCGAGGACCGGGGCGAACACGGCAAGGGCCATGTCGTGGCCGAGTTCGACATCACCCCCGATCTCTGGTTCTTCGACTGCCACTTCCCCGGCAACCCGATCATGCCCGGCTGCCTGGGCCTTGATGGCCTGTGGCAGCTGACCGGCTTCAACCTCGGCTGGCGCGGCTGGCAGGGGCGCGGCTATGCGCTTGGCGTGGGCGAGGTGAAGCTGACCGGCATGGTCCGCCCCGACCGCAAGAAACTGACCTACTTCGTCGATTTCACCAAGGCCCTGCAAACCCGCCGCCTGACGATGGGCGTCGCCGATGGCCGGGTCGAGGCGGATGGCGAGACGATCTACCTCGTGAAGGACATGAAGGTCGCGCTCAGTGAGGCTTGAGCTTCAGACTCTCCTCTAGTGTAGCGTCTGATTGCCGGGCTGTTCGACACCGAGTTGGCTGTGAATGAAGAGCGGGTCTTGCCGCACACGAGTTCGATCCAGCCACGGATAGGGATTTTCCATGGCACCATATGAGGCCCCCCATTCTTCTTTCGAAGGGTTTGGGACCTCACCATATGTGAAGCACTTCCGGCATTGCACTTGCAATTCGACGGTCGAAAGAATGCTAGCCACAACATCCCATTCGTGTTCACAAGTTGCCGGGTCGGCAGCGAAATACTTCAGCCTTGCGAAGAGATACTTGGTCGATAGCCATGAGTTTGGAACCCAAAGACTAAGATATGCCAGCATTCGGCCCACGATGCCCTCATTTGCCCGACATGTTTGCGCAGAACTGTCGCAGACCAAGCTGCTAGCGTAAACCTTCAGTCTTTCCTCTCCCCCCAACCTCCTTGCCCCCTCCCCCCCTCTCCCGTAAACAGTCCCTAACTCACCAAGGGAGACCCCCATGCGTCGCGTCGTCATCACCGGGATCGGGATCGTCTCGTCCATCGGCAACTCCGCCGCCGAGGTCGAGGCCTCCTTGCGGGCGGGCAAGTCCGGCATCGTCTTCGCCCCCGACTATGCCGAGCACGGCTTCCGCTGCCGTGTCCATGGCCAGCCGCACATCACCTTGGAAGACCACATCGACAAGCGCGACCTGCGCTTCATGGGCGATGGCGCGGCCTATACCTTCATCGCGATGGACCAGGCGGTGAAGGACTCGGGCCTGTCCGAGACCGACATCTCGAATGATCGCACCGGGATCATCGTCGGCTCCGGCGGGCCGTCGACGAAGTCTTTCTTCAAGGCCCACAACATCGTCCGCGAAACTGGCTCGCCAAAGCGGATCGGCCCCTTCGGCGTGACCAAGGGCATGTCCTCAACCGTCTCCGCCTGCCTTGCCACCCCGTTCAAGATCCGTGGTGTGAACTACTCCATCACCTCGGCCTGCTCGACCTCGGCACATTGCATCGGCAACGGCACCGAACTCATTCAGATGGGCAAGCAGGACATCGTCTTCGCAGGCGGCGGCGAGGAACTCGACTGGACGCTCTCCTGCCTTTTTGACGCGATGGGAGCGATGTCGTCCAAGTACAACGATACCCCCGACCGCGCCTCGCGCACCTATGACGCCAACCGCGACGGGTTCGTCATCGCAGGCGGCGGCGGGATCGTGGTACTGGAAGAACTGAACCACGCCCTCGCGCGCGGCGCCAAGATCTATGGCGAAGTGACCGGTTACGGTGCCACTTCCGACGGCTACGACATGGTCGCACCCTCGGGTGAAGGCGGCGAACGGGCGATGCGGCTGGCACTGGCCACCCTGCCAAAGGACCGGAAGATCGACTACATCAACAGCCACGGCACCTCGACCATGGTCGGTGACGTGACCGAGGTCGACGCCATCCGCCGCGTCTTCGGCAAAGGCTCCACGCCCCCGATTGCCTCGACAAAGTCGCTGACCGGCCACTGCCTCGGCGGCGCCGGCGTGTGGGAGGCGATCTATTCGCTGATCATGCTGAACGGCAACTTCATCGCGGCCTCGGCCAACGTCGAGACGCTCGATCCGGCGCTCGACCCTTCCGAGATCGTGACCACGATGCGCGACGGCGTCCAACTGGACAGCGTCCTGTCCAACAGCTTCGGCTTCGGCGGCACCAACGCCACCCTCGTCATGTCGAAATACCAGGGCTAGGAGCGAGCATGTCCGATCTGATGAAGGGCAAGCGCGGGCTTGTCATGGGCGTCGCGAACGATCGTTCCATCGCCTGGGGCATCGCCTCGGCCCTTGCAGCCGAGGGAGCGGAACTGGCGTTCAGCTACCAGGGCGAGGCCTTCGGAAAGCGCGTGCAGCCGCTGGCGGCCTCGGTCGGATCGGACTTCTTGATCGATGTGGATGTCACGAACGAGGAAAGCCTGGACGCCTGCTTTGGCGAGGTCGGCCGCCGATGGGGGGCGCTGGATTTCGTGATCCACGCAATCGCTTTTTCGGACAAGAACGAACTTACTGGCAGGTTCATCAACACAACCAAGGGCAACTTCCTGAATTCGTTGAACATCTCCTGCTTCAGCTTCATCGATATTGCCCGCCGCGCCGAGCCGCTGATGACGGAGGGAGGCACGCTGATCACCCTGACCTTCCAGGGTTCGAACCGGGTTTCGCCCAATTACAATGTCATGGGCGTAGCCAAGGCCGCACTGGAAAGCGCCACGCGTTATCTCGCCAATGACCTTGGCCCCCAGAAGATCCGCGTCAATGCGATCTCGCCCGGCCCGATGAAGACGCTGGCCGGCAGTGCCATCGGCGGTGCCCGCGCCACCTTCCGCCATACCGAAGAGAACGCCCCCCTCCGCGCCAATGCGACCTTGGAGGCCATCGGAGGCACCGCGGTCTGGCTGTGTTCGGACTATGGTGCCTGCACGACGGGCGAGATCATCCATGTTGACGGCGGCTACCATGCCCTCGGCTTCCCGCAGGCCGAGAATCTTTGATCTGATCCACTTCGTGCGCCTTCGGCTACTCAACGGTCAGGCCGATGCGAGGAGGAGACAAAGTCGAACGACGAGCTTCAGCGGTCAGACCATGATCCCGACCCGACCCGTCGCCTGGAACCCCTTCATCGCATCCCCTTCCAGGGCAAGCATCTGTGTGGCCAGCTCCTGCTTCGACGCATCCCTGAAAATCCCGTCCCTAGCCAGGCTCACGCGCTCCAGGTTCACGATACTTGCAGAGTACAGCGGCTGAGCAGCATAGACTGCACGGCACTCAGGCTCGGGCAGCGCGAACTGCGAGGTAAGGAGCGCCGCCTTCCCCGACACCGCCATCTCGGCGCTGGAGAAGACCTCGAAGTGGATATGTGGCCACCGGCCCGGATAGCAGGCCGGGAAGATCGTGGTGAACCTGACCCGGCCCTGATCGTCGCTGATCCCCACGCCCCGAAGATAGTTGCGGTCGGCAGCGCCGTAAATCGAATAGACCCCTTCCGCATCGCATTGCCAGGCATAGACTGCCATTCCCCCCAAAGGCGCACAGGCCCGGTTCACATCGACCAGTGTGATCTGCAGCCGGACCGGGACACCTTCGGCTACAGGGGCCAGACCGCCAATCGAGGTCCGGATGTCTTCGCGGATCACGCCTGCTTCAGTCAGGATATTGACCGTCTGGCCCTCTCGGACATTGGTGCCATCCGCCGGGAACGGCCCCTCGGTCTCGCCCGGACTGGCGACGCAGACCGATCCGTCGGCC
>Ga0075154_10002609_pt1 | contig 11700 bp, 6 predicted proteins | sample JI71714BDNA_FD_70965 | JGI IMG/M metagenome (GOLD analysis project Ga0075154, IMG submission 70965) | Wastewater effluent complex algal communities from Wisconsin, to seasonally profile nutrient transformation and Carbon sequestration -... | ecosystem: Engineered > WWTP > Effluent > Algae... | reverse complement strand
TTGAATTCTCATTTCCAGATGTACAATGTGATGGTGCATTTCATCCCAATCATCCTGAGAATAGTACATCGAACCTTGCTAAAGAATTTGGTACCATTGAAACCCTTACAGGTGGAGCTAAGCGCAATGTCAGCCAGGATCGAGTTGTTATCCAAGAATATCAATCGCAATTAAAGACAAACCTTCATCAGTTAACTAACCCATTTCACAGTTACACATTTGAGGCTTGGATTAATATACCGGCCGTGGTATTATCCCCTGAATATGCTACCAACAACACTTTGCGAACTCTTTTTGTTAATTATTCATACTATTCTGAGATTTCGGAAGACGATATAATCATTTCAGCGAATCATCCTGTTAACGGTTTTCGCATTGCGCTTGATAACAGTAATCACCTTATGGTAGCATCACCGAATTTCACCGATGCTTTAGGCAATACCTTTTACATGCCTCCCACCAATTACTCTCCATCTTTTACCGGAACCCTTGATGAGATAAGGGTAACCGATGATAATGCTCTTACCACCACCGATAATTGTATACGCGTAACTGTAAAAGTTACATACCTAACAGGGCCTGACAGGCAGTTGATCGATTTTTATGTGAACGGGGTACACAGTTCACAAAAAACGATTTCGGTGCATTTAAATGGTAGTGCTATCGGAGATTATCACCGCTGCTTTATCGGTGGTGACCCACTCTATTCGGTTACAAACCCCATAACGGCCGCACAATTCGCAAACTGCTCTGCTACCTGTAACTTTCCACCCACTTTTGTAGGTTTAATTGACGATGTAAAAATATGGGACTCCCCACTTGATAACTCAATCATTACTGCCACTCCATCGCAAAATATGTATAGCCAGGTCCGTGATCTTTTTTACTGGAAAGAAAGCGAACATCTGGTTTCCAATTGGCGCTTTGACGAACGTTTTCAAAATAAGATTGTTATAGATAACTCCAGCAATGAATATGATGGTTATGCAAGTGTTGATCCCCCTACTTACCCGTTTCAAAATCTTCCATCTTTTCCGTCTATTACTGGTTTTTATGACCCTTTAATGGCAAAAGGGGGAGTTGTAAGTTGCTACGCTTACGAAACCCAGGTGGGTAGTTATTTTGACGGGGATAAAAAAGTAGTGGAACTGGCCGTTGCCAGCAGCACTAATGGATTGAACATTGGAACAGGAGAGTTCTTTTTTGAAACAATCATCAATGCAGAGTACACCGGCCAGGAACAAACCATTCTTTCCAACCGCAATGCTACCGGAACTACTGGTTTTTTATGGGGCCTTGATGCAAATGGACGTATGTTTTTCCAATTTGGGAATAATACAGCCACCCGTATTACAACCGATCCGCTTGATCCATTAAATATCGCCTCAGGTATTAGCTTCGTTTTATATAGTCTTACTGGTGAAGATTATGTTGGCGGTTTAGTTCCTTTATCCGCCCCAGATATTATGCTTTTAGGCGGGTGCCATCATGTTGGAGTATCGCGTATTATTGAAGGCGGTGTTACGTACATGTGCTTTTACATTGATGACATGCGTAGCCAAGCTTACAGGGCTAACACTGCTCATTTTTCATTTGTCACCAACGATATTACCACTGGAGCAGCAGACTATCTTTGCGGTTGGGATGAAACCGCTAGAATAGGTAACCTTTCTGCCTTATGTTATAAAGGGCTAATGGATGATGTACGTATCTTTAACGTTTCTGATTTCACTCGGTATTATAACTTTCAAAACCATCAAAGTCCGGGAAGTTTCACTGGCTATGGTGCCGATCCGGGACTTCTTGAAAACGAGGGCTTCTTTATACGCAGAGGAAACCGCATTCTTGATCATTACAATGGTGGTAGTTGTGTGGTTGATGTGAACTTTGAAGACTATAAAAGGGACTCTAGGTACAATTACCATGGCTCATGCGGAAACCAGGAAATGAACAATGCACCTTACCCCGCAAACACGAATTTGATGTCTAAAGCTACACTTGGAAATACCATTTCAACGGAACTAGCACACGACCCTCTGCTAGCTGTAAGTTGCAGTAATGTATCATCTACCGTACCTGAGCTTAAAGGACCCGGGCCAAAACCTGAATTACTATCTCAAGCTATTGGTCACGATAACATCATTGCCTACCCAAATCCGTTCAGTGATATCATTACTTTAAATTCAAATGAACCCATTAACAAAGTAGAGGTGTTTGATATCAGTGGGAGAAATATATCTGTTAACCTCATTGAGAATCATTTTTTTACCACTAATTGGGCTAAGGGAATGTATGTGATAAGGGTAACTAGAAAAGACGGACATTCACGATCTTTCAAAATGATTAAATAAATAGATCGAAAGAGTTTAGTTTATACTCAGAGCGTATTTACTCACAAACGATTTAATAAATAAAGAAATTTACTTATTTTTAACCACAAAAAATTATAATCAGCACTATGATATACAAGTTCTACTTTAGGCATATCTTTCTTACTTTGACAATAAGTCTTCTCTGGGGGGAGATACAAGCTCAAGGAACAACGCTGGCTTTAGGAGACATCGCGTTTACAGGTTACAACTGCACACCTGCCGCCAACAGTGACGAATTCAGTTTTGTAATTCTGAAAAGCACCGGTATCACTACAGGTACTACCATTTACTTCACCGACCGTGGATGGAAAAGTGGCAGCTGTGGTACTGACAATTTTTGCACCACTGCCGATAATGCCAGCTTCCCTGAATCAGGAAGTCATTTTGTATGGACCTCAAGCGGCAGTTTATCCTATGGTACCCATGTAAAAATAGCCGGGGCGGGCACTTCAACTACATTTACGTGTTCCAATGGCTCCGCATCAGGTACTGTATTGAACCTTTCCAATGCCGGTGACCAAATTTTTGCTCTACAAAACGGTTCAGGAAGTACTACTATCGCCAATGGTGGAGCTGGTACCATGCTCACCGCTATTCATGCCAATAAAGCCACCGCATCAGGGTGTTCATACAGCACCACCAATTGGGATGACTGCACAAGTAATATCTCTGTAGATATTTGCCAGAGCGCCAACAACAGCAATAGACCTGCCTGCCTTACCAATGGCACCAATTGCATTGCATTACTTGACGGCAGCAGCAATGAAGTAGACAATGGGGTTTACAACTGTACCAGCTCCAACAACAACACCAGTGGCGCTGCTATTACTGCTATGCGAACGGCAATTAACACCCTCTCTAACTGGACTACACAAAACACCACAGCACTAACCATTCCTCCCAGTGGTTGCAGCCCTTTACCTGTTACCTGGATTCATTTTGTTGCAGCAGTAACTGATTTTGGAGCTCTTTTGGAGTGGAGTACCTCTTCAGAACGCAACAGCAGCCACTTTGATGTGGAACGCAGTGAGAATGCTATAGAATGGAAAAAAGTAGGCGAGGTAGCCGGTGGTGGTACTAAAAATACCATCAGCACTTATTATTATAATGATGTATTTAATACTGAAGGTATAAAATACGTATACTACCGTATAAGACAAGTAGACTTTGATTACAAATTTGAATATACTCCCGTACGAGCAGCAGTTAAGGAAGAGGGTGCAGGAAAATACTCGGCATTTACCTTTAACGGTAATCCGATAAGCGAAGCAACTTCACTTAAAACTTTTCTTCCCTCACCTGGCGAAGCGCGCATTGAAATAAGCGACACCCGTGGCAATGTATTGTTCAGCAAAACCTTTCAATATTACGGAGGTTACAACCGTTTTATGTTCAACAACGAAGTTCCTGAGATTATGAACAAATCAGGTGTTTATTTTGTGAAAGCATCCATTGAAGGAGAAGAAAAAACATTTAAGCTGGTGGTGCAATAGCATCGCACCATTTTCACTATACATTACTGCAAAACCACCGTTACTATAACGGTGGTTTTGTTTTTTAAACTAAACACCGTTTCTTTATTACATGAAATCGAACTCACAGGTAACTGATTTAATGAACTCGCTGCTCATGTTGCTATCGGCACTTCTTGCCTGGAAGTTACCTTTCCATCTTTTTCTGTTTTCATATGCCGTGCTCGGCCCCTTACATTACCTCACGGAAATTTTTTGGCTCAGAGAGAAAAATTATTTTCTACCGGAAAAGAAAAACTACCTGTGGATAATACTACCCGCCATACTGGTAAGTGTATTAATATGGTTGAATGAACTAGATGAAGTGAAAAACTGGCCAATCTATAAACAATATGGCAACTCCTTCATCAGTGCATTATTCTTTTGCGGTTTTGCAGTTGCTGTATCACTTACACTTTTTAGTAAAACAATGTACCGGGTTGCCATCATTGCTGCAAGCATAGTATTAAGTTTTTTATTGGCTAAACAGGGTGTTTACCTGTTCATCTTCGGGGTGTTGTTTGCAACACTCATTCATGTATCTTTATTTACCTTTCTGTTTGTTTTGCAGGGAGCAATTAAAACCAAAAACAACGCAGCCTATTTTTCATTGGTGGTGTATCTAGTTTGTGTGATAAGTTTATTTACGCTACCATTTTATAGTAAACAGTATACATTCTCAAAAGATCTCTATGAAAATTTTATAAAAAGCAGCTTCCAATATGTGAACTACAGTATAGCCACTTTTTTTCATGCAACCGAAAACGGACCGTACAATTTACTTTCTGAAAATGCTTTACGAATACAATCCTTTATCGCTTTTTCTTACACCTACCATTACCTCAACTGGTTTTCAAAAGTCAACATTATCAAGTGGCACAAGGTCTCGGGCAACTCATGGAAAATCATCACACTACTTTGGCTTGCGAGCATAGCATTGTATCGGTATGATTACAAAGTAGGTTTTATGGCACTTATACTGCTCAGTCTGCTTCATGTGTTTTTAGAATTCCCTTTGAATGTGCTTACCTTTAAGAGTATTCTGAGTAAAAAAGGTCAGGTATAATATATCTGAATAAATCAGAACCGCCTTCCGGGGCAACCGTATCTACCCTTTCCGCTAAGGGTTTTACTGAGTGTGATATTGACAAAATAATAATTGTCATTGTACTTTGAATTACCTCTTGCACTTCCGGCCAGAAATCGTTCGCTGTTTACCTCTATTGATCGATCTGATAATACCAAAGCTTCATACCCCCCCTGATTGAAAGCCGTAGCAGAATCAATAAACCCTCCACTCACATCATCCAGGTAATCAGTAAATGTTTTTCTGAAACCGAACTCTACTCCTAAAGTGACGTAAGGGGCCACACTGTACTTTATTCCAACACCAATGGGTATGGCAAACTGTGTTAGACTATACTGTTTACTCATTTCGGTGGGCATATAGTGCAGCGTATGTTTATCTCCGTTAAGTCGTGTTTTGGGGTTAAACCAAAAAAAAGCAATACCTGAAAAAATATATGGTGTACCCCTGTTTATCAATCCGTGTCTGAATCGGGATGCACCGGAATAATACCTGTTAAGATTATACTCCAACAGGGCGCTTCCTTCAATAAGCGGTGAAAAAAAACTGAGGTTGCGCCTCTTACGGGCTGGGTCGCCTGAAATAAAATCGGCCCCTCTCAGTCTTCCATAGTTGATTGACAAACGAGCAGAGAATTTATTGCGCCAGTTTCTCCTTAAAAAAACACCTGCCATAGGGCCGGTTTCATAAAAAGTATACAGTTGTTCTGTTAAATCGCCTTGATAGACACTTACTCCGGCAGCAAATCCAATCTCACTGTCGGGAGCTCTTTGGGCATAGGCTACAGAAAGAGACATGTATATATAGAAAAATAGCAATAAGCGTATCATGAGGTTAGGAACGTAAAGCTAAGCTATCCGGATTTAATACGCAAATAAGGTTTATGGGATGTTGAGCAGAGTTCATGTACGGTGAACAACTGCATCTAACAAAGGTCAATTTTATCTCTACGTTATCCCGAGCAACTATCTTACCCGTTACTCCTCTCCAATCAAAAATCAAGTATTTAAAGGAGTATAAACCGTTAAAAATATACTCAATTACAATACAGGTGGGCTATTACAAACTCATGGATTTTCACTATCCTGAAAATAAGAGCAACACTAAACGTGTTACTCCAATTCAATTGCAGGCTGATTTAAATCGCAATAAATTAGATTACTCTTTGGTAAAGATACGGCTGTCGCTTGCACTTTGCGACCGTAGAATAAGTACGTAATTCCCTTTAGACAGTTGCTTAACGGGTAAGTCAACTGAAGAGCTTTCTACCGGAACCTGCAACAATAATCTTCCGTTTAAATCATAAATAAGTGCGCGAAGGTTGTTGCCACTCATTTGATGTTTTATGTGCAATTGATCTTCACACGGATTAGGATAAAATTGCATCGTTACCAACTCTTTGGTTTTCTTTACCGAAGTAATGTTCCATTTATTGTTGAGCCGTGCATTAAACATACCTGCCCCGAATGTGGCAACGGCAATACGATTGTCCGTTTCCCGGTAATCCATCATCGTAACAATATTGCTACCAATCAATGATGGAGATTGTTTAATCCAGGTGGTGTTCATTCCCACAATGGAATCCGCAGCATAGAGTCCTGTACTGGTTCCCAGGAAGTATAGTTTTTGCCCGTTCACTCGTGCTATGGTCATCCACCTGCATGATGGTCCGTTACCTGTGCCGTTTGTATTTTGTTCCAGATTACCTGAAACCGGCACCCATGTTGCACCACCGTCAGTTGTTTCAAAAACACTCAGCACAGAGTAGTTGGTAAATACTGCATACAGTTTGTTTGCATTATCCGGGTCAACGGTAATACAATTAATATATCCTCCCGGAAAATTACTTCCGCTGATGTTAGAAGGCATAGGGTCACCTATTTGAGCATTGTTAATTTTAAACAACTGTCCTTTGCTGGTTCCGTAATATAAAGTACCCGTTGAATTTTTTGCACTGGTAATGGCCGTAATGGCTTCAGTAGAATCCGCCAATTGGGTGTTACTTAGCTTCTGCCAATTAAGTAAAGTGCGGTTGGTATCTAATGATGTACTCAATGGAATAGCTGACACATCACTATTTCGCCATACGGCTCTTCCGGTGGGGTGATACAAAATATTCCAGTTGTTGGCATCGGGTGTATACGGATTGATAAACTCATAATCATCGCGCAAAATACCTGAGGGATCAAGACGGGCTGATTGTATACGTTTGCCCGTGTTATCCAACTTCATTCTGAAAACTCTGCCTTGTTGTGCCGCCATATAATATTCCTGCGCATTGGCTCCTACAAAACAATATCCCCCATCGTAGGTAAGTGAAAGCTCCCAATTATTCAGCACATTGTTCACATCAGTAAACAATGTTCCGTTGTCCTGCAATCCGCCAATAATTACATCATTGGTACTTTGCCTGTCGATAGCCACAGAGTAGAACTGCGTGGTAAGGTATCCTCTGTTCAACGATTGCCAAACCAATGGTTGTGCAAGGCAATTTTCAGTACGTGAAATACCTCCGTCATGTACAGAAATCATACGATTAGGTGAAGAGGGATAAAATATCACACCATGTTGGTCGGGATGTTGATTGGGGTATATCTGAAAATCGGGGCGCTGTGTATTCACGGCATAACCACCTACCCAGGAAGTTTTGGTTGAACTCGAAAATCCGTCAGCAGAGCGAAACAAACCGGTACCTCCTACAAAAACTACATTAGTATCTTTCGGGTGAACCTGCACATCCAGGCAATATCCTCTTTGAGAAATGAAATCACCAAAGTCGCCACCAAAGGCAGGTATATTGGCGCTTCTGTCGCTCCATACTGCACCTGTTCCTGTTCCGTCACCACTCAGGTAAGTGTATTTCCACAAAGCATTCCACTCTTCTCTGCCTTGAAAGTCGACTGTGAGTTTACCGAAGTTATATGCATGCGCCAAAAAGAAAACCTGATTCTCATCTGAGGGAGAAATACCAATAACAATTCTTCCGGATGACCCAGCAACGAAACCTGCCGGAGTGATGTTCACCCAGGTAACACCATTGTTAGACGATCGCCAAATACCTGCCTGTCCGCCTCCTCCCGATAAGGTTGCATACACAATTCCGCTGGGGGTAACGGCCACATCTGTCCATACACTGCTGGAAATTCCTCCTCCACCTCTGCGTTTATTCCAGTTTGTTCCTCCGTTTAAACTACGGTATACTCCATCGTAAGCTGCCAGGTATATGACATCCGCTGTATCAATGGATTTGTTTACTGCCACCCGATGAATAAAATCAAAGTTGTTGTCAAATGTTTGCGGAGTTCCTGATGAAGTTGAAGAGATAACTGTCCATGTGATGCCGTTGTCTGTTGATTTAAGTAATCCGTTACCTAAGTAATTGGCCCCGGGTACATATCCTCCGTAGTACTCTCCGGTGGAGGCGTACCAGATATTGTTTTTACCTGCACGAGGATCTTGAATAATTGAAGTGATATTACAAATAGCTGTAGAAGTAACCAATGTCCATGAACCTCCGTTGTCGGTACTTCTCCAAATACCTCCGGTGGCTGCTCCTGCCAATATAATGTTTTCGGCAGTACGGTCAATGCCTATGGCGCGTGTTCTGCCTCCTATATTCCACGGGCCTCTTGACGACCAGAAACCATCTCCTACTGCATTGGTTTTGTACTTTTCATCAGCAACCGGTAGCGTGTTGCTATAGGCCAATTCTTTCTGACGTATTCCATCCGGAACACGTCCTGTAGCGGGATCTACCAGCATCTTCATTAACCATTTTTCACGCAAAGGAAGTTGGCTCTCCATACCGTAAATATCATCTGATACAGGTACCTGCTTTTTCATTAAAAACAAGAATGTACCTAAAACAGCGACTGCAAAAAGGGAGATGTATTTTATTTTATGCATAAGCAAAGTTCATCTTTTTTCTGAGTTTTTCTTTGTTTTCATCGGGAAGTAGTACCTTTATAATATGGCACGTCAATTTTTTGATGCGGAAGTATATGATATACTGCATGCATCACCCTCTGTAAAAAGATTCTTCTTTCGTGTACCCTCTGTAGAATCTTTTGATTTTAAACCCGGGCAATTTGTGATGTTGGAACTTCCAATTCCGGCCAAAGTAAACACCCGAAGTTACTCCATTGCCTCTGCACCCGATGGAAGCAATACCTTCGAACTGATTATTGTAATTAATGAAAACGGATTGGGCACACCCTACCTGTTTAATGAAATAAAGATAGGCAGCATAATTAAATGTGCAGGACCTTTGGGGAAATTTACTTTACCACCCGCACTTGATTTAGATATAATAATGGTGGCCACGGGTACTGGTATTGCCCCATTCCGATCTATGTTGCATTACATCAAACAACACAATATTCCTCGCAAAAATGTGTACCTGATTTATGGCAACCGCTTCGAAAAGGACATACTTTACAAAGACGAACTGCAACACATGTGTGACAAGGAAGAACATTGCTTCTATTTTCATCCCGTACTTTCCAGAGAAGATGGATGGCAAGGGGCTAAAGGATATGTGCATCCTATTTACGAAGAAATTCTTGCCGACCACCGACCTGCTTATATTTTGTTGTGCGGTTGGAGCAGTATGGTAAGAGAAGCCCGTGACAGGCTATATGCTATGGGCTACACCAAAGATCAGGTGCATTTTGAGCTCTATGATTAATTTCCTTCCTTTTGTTTCATAACCTTGACTATACAATTCAAACCACCAAAATTTAACCAAATGAAAAAATACATTATTCTTCTTTTCGCAATTACGGGCATACTCCATACTACCATTTTCGCGGCAACCAAAACATCTACCGGAAGCGGTAACTGGACCACAGCTGCAAGCTGGAACCCGAGCGGACTACCTGTGGCCGGTGATGTGGTGAGCATACAGGCCGGACATACCATTACTGTCACATCAAACGTCAACTCGAGTTCAGGTTCTCCTATAACTATTAATGTAAGCGGTACCTTGGCTTTTTCAGGTGGTGGTAGTAAATTAAGACTCTCTTCAGGATCAACAATAAACCTGCTTGCAGGAAGTAATTTAATCGGAAACGGGAGTGGAAGCAGCCAACAAATAACAATTGGTGGTGCTGAAGTATGGGCAGTATCCATGGGTAATTTTACCGGTCCCAGAACTATAAATGCATCAGCACCACTGCCGGTAGTTTGGTTATCTTTTACCGGTAACAGAATGCCAAACGGAACAGTGCAGCTGAACTGGTCAACCGCATCAGAACTAAGCAACTCGCACTTTGAAGTAGAAAAAACAACTGACGGAAAAACATTTACCAAACTTGATGAGGTAAAAGGAAACGGCACAACAACTAAAATAAGTAAATATACTTATACGGATAAACAACCGGGTGCTGCTACGGTTTATTACCGTTTAAAACAGGTTGACTTCAACAGTAAATTTGAATACAGTAAACTAGTTGCTGTTAAAGGAACTGCAAATACTACGACAACCACCGGTGGAAAAAACAACGGTGGCGGTTCAACCGGTGGACAAGGCACAACGGGACAGGCTAAAGAAAAAGCGATGGTGGTCAAACCTATGGCTATTGTTGACATTGCACAGTTTAAAATTGAAGGACAAGATCAGGCCGATGTAATTGTAGAACTGGTGAATGGTAAAGGAGTAGTAGTGGTAAGTAAAAACACCATACTGTTTGGTGGAGCAGCCAAGATAGACCTTTCTGATGCTCCCAAAGGAGTTTATAAAATGGTGGTAAGACTGGCCTCTGATAAAACAAAAATCGGCTCAGCCAACGTAGTTAAAAAATAGATTTTAATCTCTTCCGGTAAACTTTCTCAGCAACAGCATCACTTCCACAAGTGATGCTGTTTGTGTTATAGTCATAATGAGTGATTTGGTGGTTTGCTTCATGGCCGCCCTTTTCCCCAGCTGTTGAACACCGGTCACTATTTTTCCGAAAATTTCCGATTGGTAATATGATTCCTCACTTACAGGAGGGAAATAAGCGGTAAGTTGTTTGTTTTTAATCACCAGTTTTTCAAAACCCAGTTCATTGCCCAACCATTTCACCCGCATGGCATCAAGCAAGGCAATTACCTGTTGCGGCAGTCGACCAAACCTGTCAATAAGTTCATCCTGAAATTTAAATAACTCTTCTTCTGTTTTCAACGAAGCGAGTTGATTGTATAAAACCAGTCGCTCAGCATTATTGCGCACATAAGCATCGGGAATAAGAATCTCCATATCGGTTTCCACAATACAATCACGGTTCACTTCTGCCTTTGCTTTTCGCTCCGCCTCCAACTCTTCACTGAATACATCACTGAACTCTTCGTATTTTAATTCGTGGATGGCTTCATCCAGAATTTTATGGTACATGTCATATCCTATCTCGGCAATAAAACCACTTTGCTCTGCACCCAGCAAATTACCTGAACCACGTATATCCAAATCACGCATGGCCACATTAAATCCGCTGCCCAATTCGCTGAACTCTTCAATGGCACTTAACCGTCTTCTGGAATCATCAGACAGGGTGCTGAGTGGCGGACAGATGAGGTAACAAAATGCTTTTTTGTTGGAACGACCCACACGGCCGCGCATCTGGTGTAAATCACTTAAACCGAACATGTGGGCGTTGTTGATGATGATGGTATTGGCATTGGAAATATCCAACCCTGATTCGATAATGGTGGTAGCTACCAACACATCATATTCCCCTTCTATAAAACGCAT
>Ga0075154_10002607_pt1 | contig 11709 bp, 6 predicted proteins | sample JI71714BDNA_FD_70965 | JGI IMG/M metagenome (GOLD analysis project Ga0075154, IMG submission 70965) | Wastewater effluent complex algal communities from Wisconsin, to seasonally profile nutrient transformation and Carbon sequestration -... | ecosystem: Engineered > WWTP > Effluent > Algae... | reverse complement strand
TTAATTGTATCAAAAAATATGTAAATGTAAAAGATGAATCAAGTGTAGGTAGATTACTGAATATCAAAGCAAAGTCAAATGTGGACTTAGAAGACTTAAAAGGCGAAATTACAGGTATCATACGTGCAGAACGTCGCCAAAAACCATTAGAAAAGGATAATTTTGCGCTCAATGAATTATCTATGCTTTCTCAAGTTCTAGATAACGTTTTTGGGGTACTCAATTTAGCAGGTTTCGTTATAGGCATTTTTGCTTTGATTGTTGGTATGGTAAGTGTGGCCAACATCATGTTTGTATCCGTGAAAGAACGAACTAGTATTATTGGCATTAAAAAAGCGTTAGGCGCAAAAAGATTTGTAATACTAATCGAATTTTTAATTGAAGCCATAATTTTATGTATTTTTGGAGGAATCATTGGTTTGATTTTAGTTTACATCAGCCTGACAGTCATATCCTTACTGATACCTTTCAAAATGTCTTTATCATTGTTTAACATCCTGATAGGTGTGGGTACTTCTATAATTGTGGGCATAATTGCTGGCATCGTACCTGCGTCACAAGCATCTGGAATGGATCCCGTAGAAGCTATAAGATCATAAAATTTTCAACACAAAATATATAATATTACATGCATTTTATACATTTGTTGTATGATTCATTTTCCAACATTCATTAGCCAACTAAAAACCATAACACAACAACTGTTGAATACCATACCATTTATTGTGTTTCATAAGTTGTGGGAAGGATTTTTTAAACAAAAAGCAGTGCTAACTATATCCGTAGTGGCGGCAATTGTTATTCCTTATACATTGTATGATGCATTCACTAATGTTTCATCTGACCTTCTAACCCAAAAACAGAGTTTTATAGGAAGTGAAACCATCACTAAGAATTTTAAGGATTTGTTAGACGGTAGTAATAAATATATTGTACTGATCTTATTACATATGTTAAATGTGTATTTTTCCAACAAAACTATAGAAAAGTTATCCGGCCATATAATTGATATATCTTTTAAGGAAATGATCTCATCTCAATTCAGGAATTTAAAAGTTATATTTAGAAATTGGATCCGTGAAATTATAATTGGGGTTGGAATAAGTATTATCATTGGGATTTTCGGGCCCGAATGGTTAAATGATGTTTTAAAATTCATTGTTGGTTCTTATTTTGTAGGATTTATATTTTTAGATAACTACAACGCCGCTTTCAAAATGTCAATAAAAGAAAGCAGTCAAATGGTGTACCATCACGCTGGAGCCGCTTTAGGTTTAGGTCTTGTAGCTAAAATTTTATTTCTTTTACCAATCGTAGGCCCAATACTAGCATCATTTATATGTGGTGTAGCTGGAACTTGGTATATGCATACATCAGAAATGCATCAAAACGCATCGGATGCTTATGCTGATTAATATAGCATATTTTGAGTAAGTTACGAAACGTAAGGCGGCTAATTTCTTCAGATGCCATAAATGGTATACTTTTAGCATTCAGGAATGTCCAAAGAAGAGAATCTGGATTTAAAGCACTAATTGCACTTTCTATGGTGAGTGTGGTGTGGGGAACCACTTGGGTAGCATCTAAAGAAGCAGTAACTTACATGTCCGCTTTGCAGATGGCAGGGATTAGACAGCTTATAGCAGGAATCTTATATTTGGGATATTTTTTACTAAAAAAGTATCCGTTACCCGAAAAAAAAATTATTCCTTCACTTTTGATTTTAGCTTTTCTCAATTTCATATTGAGCAACGGACTGAGTACATGGGGAGTAAAATTTATTCCCGCAGGATTAGGTGCGATTATAGGTGCTATTTTCCCGTTCTGGATTGTTTTATATGGTATAATTTCAGAGAAATCCAAGCCGCCGCTCCTTGCTTTGGTAGGTATGCTGTTAGGTTTCATCGGAATTTGTATTGTATTTTATGAATATCTAGACGATTTTCTTCTTCCAGAATTTAGATTTGGAATAATGCTTTCCATTGCCGCTACGATTTCATGGGCTATGGGCACCATCTACATTAAACAACAATCAAGTGTTTTCAACCCTTACTTTGGTCTTGGATTCCAAATGTTTATATCGGGTGCGGCACTTTATTTTTATACATATACATTTGACCATACTTATATACCACTATCAGCAATTCCATTGGAGGCATGGTTTGGAATTATATATTTGGTCATTGCAGGATCTATCATTGGTTTTGGGTGTTACATTTATACGCTCCAACATCTCCCTGCTGAACAAGCTGCTGTGTATGCTTATATCAATCCACTGATTGCTGTCCTGACAGGTTGGTTTTTTCTGAATGAAATATTAAGTTTAAAACTTCTAATAGGAAGTATAGTCACTATAATGGGTATATATTTGGTCAATAAAAACTATAAAAACCAACAAAAGAAAGATTTACTTTAAATAAACATAGTCAATTTATCATATATTATTTATTTTACTTTAACTTTGACCTCGTTATAAAAATTAATCAATTTAAATCAAAAAATAGAAATGAGACGTTTATTAACTTTTGCAGTGATTTTAGTTTCTTTATCACTTTATGGTCAAAAAAAGATAGTTTGGTTTGATATAGGAGCTAAAGCACAATACGGAGCAGCAGGCTTATACAATCAAGCACTTGCAGACTCACCTGATTATGGATACAGAATCGGTACAGGTTTGTCATACGGAGGCAAATTAGGTATAAATTTCGGCTACAATGGACTGGCTATCGATGTGATGAAAAGTAAAGCCAATCAATCATTTGACAGAACACTTACCACTGTCGAATGGGAAAGTCTAGATATTTATGCATTATTCAGAAATGCAAAAAATTTGGGTTACTTTGAGATCGGACCAAAAATGTCTATGATCAGTAGAGTAGCTTCAGGTGGTAGTGAAAGTAATTTAACTGATCGTCCTGAAACTAATTATAATAAAAATCTATTCGCAGGTGTTCTTGGTTTTGGAGCTAATATTATGGGAAATGACGGTAGATTCAGTGGTATTTTAGGACTTAGATTTGAATATGCATTTTCTGACTTAGATACGGATGAAGGAAAAGCGTTAAATGCTCCTGTTTATGGAACATCAAATGTATATGCAGATGGTAAAAAATCATCTAATATCGCATTTGCAGGTGTAGTTTTTGAACTCAACTGGGGAATTGGTTACTTCGGTAAAGCTCAATGTGGCGGTAGATCAAAGTTCATTATGTTTTAGTGGTGAACACAAAAAAATAAAGAGAAGCGGTACTTTTTAGTGCCGCTTTTTTTTTGCTATTATTTCTAAAAAACTTATTTAAGATATAATTTAACCCTATCACTATCCAGTCGAACAAAAAAACAACTTTGTCTATTCAGACCTCTACCTATCAACTTTTAAGTTACCTTTGTTGTTTATTTCCATGTCGAATTTTATTTTACAACAATTATTACAAATATATTTATGTATAAATATTTTATTTACCTGTTTTTATTGAGTTCCTCTCTGATTCAGGCTCAAAAAGGTATGGTTTACGGTTCTGTTTACATACAAGGAAAAGCTGCCGACTTTGTAAACATTTCGATAAAAGGTACACAAGTAGGTACTACTACGGATCAAAATGGATCTTATTCTTTAGAACTTCCCTATGGTATCCAAACTATCGTTGCCGAAATGGTAGGTATGGAAGCTGAAGAAAGAGAAATAAATATCAATGCTAGCCAATCAAAAATAAAATTGGATTTTGAACTCCAAGAAGTAGCCATTTCAATCAATGAAGTAGTAGTGACGGGCACAAAAACATTCAAAAGAAAAACAGAAAGTCCTGTCATTGTAAATATTTTGGACAGTAAGACATTGACCAATTTGCAAGTGTGTAATTTATCAGATGGCCTTAAATTCCAGCCAGGACTAAGGGTGGAAACAGACTGTCAAACATGTGGATATACTCAGTTGAGAATGAATGGTTTGGCCGGAGGATATTCGCAAATATTAGTTAATGGAAGACCTATTTTCAGCCCATTGATGAGTTTATATGGTATGGAACAGCTACCTGTAAACATGATTGACAGAATAGAAATAGTCAGAGGTGGAGGATCAAGCCTGTATGGTTCAAGTGCCATAGCTGGAACTGTAAATGTCATTACTAAGATACCTAAAAAAAGTCATTATGAGTTAAGTTCAACCTATCATAATATAGATGGCCAATCTAATGACTTAATGCTCAATGCAAATTCAACATGGGTAAATGATTCTAAAAATACTGGTATTTCTTTCTTCCTAAATCACAGAGATAGAGCCTTTTACGATGCCAATGAAGATAATTTTTCAGAATTACCCAAATTAAAAAGTACGGCCATTGGTGCAAATATATTTATAAAGCCATCAGAAAATCAAAAACTGGAGCTTAGTGTCAGTAAACTGGGTGAATACAGATTTGGCGGTGAAATGTCAGTAAAACCGGCTTTCTTAACTCAACAATCTGAAGAAAGGAACCATGATATTTGGTTGGGTAGTGCAGATTACCAAATCAATTTTAATGAAGATAATTCGTCACTGATCATGTATGGTGCATTTCAACATACAAGAAGAACACATTATACCGGTGTATTTCCTGATAGTGCTGAAGATATACAGAAACATATTGAAAATCCACCATATGGAACTTCAAAAAATATAACTGCTCAAGGTGGTGTACAATATAACCATAGAATCAATAATTTCCTGAAAGGTAAAAATGTCTTCACTTTTGGTTCTGAGTATATATCCGATGATATATTGGACGAAATACCTTCTTACAGATATCTCATAGATCAGACTACAACCGATTGGGGTACATTCGCACAAAGTGATTGGGAGATTCTACCTTCACTCAATTTACTGTCAGGTATAAGAATGGATCGTCACAACCTAATTGATAATCTATTATGGAGCCCGAGGGCTTCTTTGCTATACAAATATAAAGGGAATACTCAATTTAGATTGGGATACGGTACAGGATTCAGAGCACCCCAAGCATTTGATACGGACTTACATATTGCCTTTGCAGGTGGTGGTGTGTCTAGGGTACAGCTTGATCCTAATTTAAAGCAAGAAAACTCACAAAGTTTTTCTGCGTCAGTAAATTACGATAAAACTACTGATAAATATATCGCCGGTTTTACCTTAGAAAGCTTTTATACCAGATTAGATAATGCATTTGTTTTAGAAAATGTAGGTCAAGATGAGTTTGGCGAAATATTTCTCAAAAGCAATGGAACTGCTGCTACTGTCCAAGGCTTTACTCTAGAGTTGAGATTGAATTACAATAAAAAAATACAATTAGAATCAGGATTTACAGTACAAAAATCTGTATTTGATGATCCCGTTACCTATATAGAAGAGGCAAATCCGATCAAAGAATTTGTGAGAACACCCAATCAATATGGATTTGCCAATTTAAACCTCAATCCAAGCAAAAAGTGGGCTTTCAATATCAATTACGTTTATACTGGTTCGATGAAAGTAGTACATTTTGGTGGTGCTGAGAATTTTAAAGAGAACGTAATTATTCAATCCAAACCTTTTTCTGAAATTAGTGCACGAATGGCATATACAGTACATTTACACAATAAATTTGGGTCAGATGTTGAATTTTTCGGAGGAGTAAAAAACATTTTTAATGCCTATCAAAATGATTTCGATATTGGAAAAAACAGAGATAGCAATTACGTATATGGACCGGGTTTACCTCGCACATATTTCGTAGGTATCAAAATAAAGGCGGAATAAGACAAACTTTGATATCTAAACCGATTTCATCAACGCAACTTAATCTATGATATTCATGTCAATGAGATAAAATGCCTATTATTATATTTGATGGCAGATTTGATGAAGATAAATAAATTCTAAAATTATTTGGAATTGAAGATCAGTATTCTATAGTAAAACTTAGTACAATAAAAGCGATCTTAGCTCTATTGACATTACACAGATAACTAAAAACTATAAGAGTAGAAGCCCAACTTTTCCCGACAATGATTGGACTCATTTTTGTCACTAATGAAGCTGGCAGATAGTTTTTCAATGAAGAAATCATTTTTCCACAGAAATTATTTAACTCGTCGGAATGAAATGAATACGATTTATAAAGTAATGTAGAATTCATTACATAAGTTTATTGAAGCATTTTCTGTACTTCAGAAACCCGTGTAGCATTTTTAGAATAAGATTCTTTACAGTTGTAAAGGTGCCTTCGCGCTCAATGAGTAGTAAATAAACTACTGTCAAAATCGACCATAGAACACTAGTACCTAAAAATTAACTCAAATAGTTTAATGACTTAAATACATTACCTAAAATTAAGAAAATAATTCTAAAATCCTTTTCCTAAAATTAGACTGGTAACTGAACAAGAACGTATGCAACAATATAATTACAACTTCAACTAAAACAGAGCTAACTAAAACGCTGCTGAAATCAAATCTTAAAGAACAATTTCATCAGAAAAAAGTAAACTCTCCTTTAAAAAGTCAAATCATGACTTGATATATTGATATAAATATATTTTATCAAATTTTCTATTTAGTATGAAGAACAACAATCTTCTTTGTTATCACGCCTTGTGTGCTTACCACTTTTACGAAATAAATTCCTTCAGGATAATTAGCTGTATTTACAGACCACGACTGCTGATCAAGTTGAGGTATTTGATCAATGATATTACCCAATTGGTCAGTTATCATTAACGATTTTATGATATTTCTACCATTAAAATGTATTGTCAAGTCCTGATTTACAGGATTAGGATACACAATCAATTTAGCTTCTGATGGTACTGGCTCGGATTTTTTAGTATTTACACGAATATCTATATAAGTATCAGGTAAACTATACTTAGCTCCATCTACATCTTCGATTTGGATGCCTGATGTTGCAATTCGACTAGTTCTATAGTTTTCGTACGACTTGAATCCTTCTATTTCATCTTCTACTATAAATGATATTTGCCCAATAGCACCAAACCCAGATGTACCTGTTGGTTTAAAACCTTCTATTTCATCTTCTACAATCGCATTGGTTTTGGTAAATGCTGTATGAATGACTCCATCCTTGGGTTGCTTAGCTATTTCTAAGGTACCACTACCTTGAGCAAACCAGGAATTCTTAAAATATTCTATATTTAAACTGCTGCTATCAATCACCGCAGGATTAAGATTCAACCCGAATGCCAACCCAAATAAATCTTTAACAGGATTTGCATTACTTCCTATGGAAATATCTATAATCAATAAATCACCTGAATCTACTTCGGTTGCATTGGGGATGAGATTAAAAGCATAATCCTTTATGGCCAAAATCTCTTCAGGCACCAATTGGCTAATACTTGCATAATAATTATGAATTGCCAATGTGTCTGCATCAGAAATCAACCCATCACCATTTGAATCTATATGTTTAATATTCAAACCATTAGGTTGATCATATCCCCAATTATCTGCATTTTGGCCTGAACGGAAAGTATAATTAATATCAGAACGAGCGGGCCCACTCAAACCTAAGTACCTACCTAAAGACAAAATATCAGTGACAGAAACTCTTCCATCACCATTCATATCGCCTGCCCACACACAATCATTTCCATTGCAATGACATAAAGTATCGACTTCTCCATCCACAACATCTAAGTATATTTTATATACAACACAAGGATTATTAACCACACAATACTCTATATCAAAAGAATCACCACCATAATATTGCTGGTCAGGTGTATAAATTAATGTTGACTTTGAATAAAATGTATTACAACCTTCAGACACGTTAGTATTGGAAAATACTTCAACGGTTCCAAATTGAGGCTGATTGAGAATATTGAATTGGTATCCATCCACAGGTACATCATAAGTAAGCACTAATGGATCATTCTTTAATGTTTTGAACGTATAATTCTCAGTATTTAGTGGCTGGTAATTACCAATATGGATTACAATTTTCCCTGTAGCTTGCCATGTCCCGTAATTTACCGTGTAAGTAAAATTCTTTACGCCAGAAAAACCTGTAGGCGGAGTATAGGTCATAATCCCTAAAGTATCTCTAACTAATCCTGCAGAAACGTTTGAAATTGGAAAATGACTAGCTAAGTCATTTGCAAAAACATTAAATGTAATGGGCGTATTTTTAGGCGTATAAAAATAGTCATCTCTAACGCTAGATGTGTTGTTCACTCTATTGATCAAGTCAATGACAACAACTCTACTTCCACCATTTGAATTAGTAAACCTAAATTGGTCAATACCTGTTTGTCCAGGGTTGGGTGTATATTTAAATACAAAATTGTTTTGAGCAACTAAATTACCTTTAGACGGAAAGTCAACTAAACTAAAATCATTGGAAGGCAGTCTCAGTACTTGGTTCTGATGATTAAGTAGTTTATAATATAAAGTATCTGTCAGAGAATAATTACTTTGTAGTTTGTAAAATGATATTTTACCGTTTGCTGTTGCCCCTTCATCATTTTTTACACTGTATAAAATAAATCCCATGTCAGCGTTTGTACTAGGGGTAAAAGTAATAGAATCACCTGTAAAAGAAGATGTTCCACCTGTAGTCTGTGCAATGCCTGTTAATTGAAGGCCTGAATGACTGCTGATATCGTTTGAAAGCGGTAAAACTGTTATTGGAGTATCATTTGAATAACCAACAAAATCTTCTTGCGTGTTTATCTTAGAATTTACATAGGTTATATGCCATGTGATATATCTGGGCTTGAATCCATCAGTGTATTGCGCCCAAGCTTTGGCCTTGCCAACATAGTTTGGATTACTTTGGGGCGGATTAATGATAACTTTTTTGTTCTTTCCTGCTAAGTTTTGAACTGGTTGGGCAGAGCAATTTTGAGTAAGTATGGTGACTGAAAAGTTACTACCGATGGTATCAACTAATGTTTGACCTTTCACCAAGACAAAATGACGCTCACCATCATTAATTTGTGCATATAGTTTGGGGGATAAAACCATATACAAAACAATAAAAATCAATAAGTTATACTTTTTCATGGATATATCTTAGGGAGATACTCTCCTATTTTGGTTATAATACAAGCACAAAGAAAGAAAATTCCTGTATCTTATCCAAATATAATGATAAATTTATTATATATTTTTACAAATTATTTATTACAAGAACTAACAAGAAAATAAACATTTGCAATTTTAGTAATTACATATGATCATTTAAAATAATAATTAACAAAAATAGGGTATTATATTAAAATATTTATCAATACATTAATAATTATTAATGATATTAAAATATATTCTAAAATAAATTATATGATATCCTTTGAACTACAATAATTATTAACTTTTCAATAAACTTTTATCTAATGAGTCACTTAAAAAATGGTAATGACTAACTCAGAAAAGAGAAATATATTTTAGATGATTTTTCAAACATTGCTTCACTATTGGCCGGACTATCACTGCAATTAATTATCTAATGTAGCTGGAAAACCTTCATTGATTTTTTAATATAAACAAATTATTTAATTATATTTACACCAAATTTTTTAATTAGATATGCGAGATAGAAAGGTAGTCATGGGTTTAATGTCTTTGACGGTGTATGAGCTAAATAGTTTTAGTAAATATGTCCATTCTCCCTATTTCAATGTAAATCAAAATATTAATCAATATTTCAATATTATAGAACATGCCATAAAAAACGGTTTGGTTGATCAACTGAATCCAAATGAAATATGGGGCCAGATTTTTCCAACCATTCCATATCACAATCAAAAATTCCTAAAACTCAACTCAGATTTGCTCAATCTTTTAGAAAATTTTCTGGCACAAAAAGAATACGAAGCATCAGAAATACTACAGGCAAATTTCAAATTGGAAGGTGCTAAAAAACGCAATATCACAAAACTATATAATGGGATCATAGGAGAGTTAGAAAGGCTTCGCCTTAATGACATCAACCAATCAGTTGAATTTTACTACAACAAATATCTGATAGAAAGAAATCTATTTAATCTAAAAACAGAAAATGAGAAAAAAAACGAAAAAATAGAAATCAGCACAGAGTTAAATATTAAAGATATTTCAGACCAATTAGAATATTTTTATATTGCTGAGAAATTAAGGCTGTATTGCACACTTCTGAGTTGGAAAAAAATGTATAAATTGGACATGGAGTTAGGAAATATGGAATATATCTTAAATAGAGCAAATGAACTTCCATACCGTGATATTCCAGCTATCAAAATTTATAACAGAATGAGTCAGACTTATAGTGACGAATCAAATATTCAAAACTATTATGACTTAAGAAATTTTACAAAAAACTATTTACATCTTTTTCCAGCAGAAGAGCAAAAAGAAATTTACGCTACTTTACTAAGTTATTGTATAAATAAAATTAATAAAAATCAACAAAACTTCTTCAAAGAGACATTTGAAGTTTACAAAGATGGATTGGAAAACGGCGTATTATTACTTGATGGTGAATTATCAGTTACAACTTACAGGAATATCTCAATAGCAGCATTAAGGGTTGAAGAATTTTCATGGGCTGAAAACTTCATTTATGAATACGCTAAATATGTAGACGAAAAATATAGGAATAATGCAGTAGAGTTTAGTTTGGCTAGACTTGAATTTTATAGGAAAAATTTTGACAAAGTCATTGAACACCTTTACAAAGTAACTTACGAAGACGTATGGTACAATATTAACGCTAAAACACTATTATTAGCATCATATTTTGAATTAGATGAATTAGATGCATTAGAATCGTTGCTGCAAGCATTTAAAATGTTTATTAATAGAGAAAAATCACTTTCAGGTGATAGAAAAATTCATTATCTAAACCTTGTAAAATTTACCAACCAACTGATCAAAATACATCCTAGAGACAAAATTAAACTAGAAAAGCTAAAAACTGAAATAGAAGAAACCAAAGGTGTAGTATCAAAGCCTTGGTTATTGGAAAAAGTGGAGCATCTATTAAAGAAAGCGAAATAATGCCTTCTCAAACTTTCATAAAATTCAAACAATATTGATGGAAGGTGTTGCTGACAAAAGTATTGCCGTACCCATATGGAGCTAAATTAATATCATCTTGACACCAAAATACTTCAGGAAGTAAGATCATCTTATGACATAATCTTTCTGCAAGATCCCATGCAAAAGGGTAATTTTTTCCTTTCTTTTTGATATTTTTTACCACTATGGTCATAACGCTGCCGGACGGCATGACTTCCAAAATATTTAAGTACACTTCTGTCAGGTCTGCCAGAAACAATTCATAATCAGAAATATTGCCTAAGTCTTCCTGATCATCTGAATAATTGGTCTGCAAGCCTTTTTCTAGCCTTTTTGCCTGATTTTCTGCGCCTTTCATATTGAGCATGTCCCAATATGGTGGAGATGTAATCATATAATGTATCTGTGGAAAATCATCTTTATGAATTAAACGTGCATCTTTGTTAATGATTTTAAAAACGTTTTCTTTGGGTTCGGCAAATAACTCAGATTGGGTTGGTCTTACTAATTCTTGGCAACGAACACTGGCTATTTCAGCAAAAAAAGGGCTTAATTCAGTTCCAAAAGCATTTCGACCTGCTTTTAAAGCTGCAACTTGGGTGCTTCCTGTACCTGACATAGGGTCTAGTATATTTTGTCCTTCCTCGGTAAACTGATTTAAAAACATACTCACCAACTCTTCAGGGTATTTGGCTGGAT
>Ga0075154_10002606_pt1 | contig 11713 bp, 5 predicted proteins | sample JI71714BDNA_FD_70965 | JGI IMG/M metagenome (GOLD analysis project Ga0075154, IMG submission 70965) | Wastewater effluent complex algal communities from Wisconsin, to seasonally profile nutrient transformation and Carbon sequestration -... | ecosystem: Engineered > WWTP > Effluent > Algae... | reverse complement strand
CTCGATGAAGGTTCGTCCGTCCCGTTTATCGCACGCTATCGCAAGGAAGTGACCGGCGGACTCGATGACACGCAACTGCGGGACCTGGAAACGCGCTTGCGCTATCTGCGCGAGCTTGAAGAACGCCGCGGCGCAATTCTTGCCAGTATCGAGGAGCAGGGAAAACTTACCGATGAATTGCGAAACGATATCAATGCCGCCGACAACAAGGCTCGCCTGGAAGATTTGTACCTGCCCTACAAGCCGAAGCGCCGCACACGCGCACAAATCGCACGCGAAGCCGGACTGGAGCCATTGGCAGACGGTCTGCTGAATAATCCGCAACTGATCCCTGAAGAATTTGCCACGCAATTTTTCAATGCCGACCACGACATCAACGACAGCAAATCGGCTCTCGAAGGCGCGCGCTCGATCCTGATGGAACGCTGGGGTGAAAATGCCGCCTTGATCGGCGAATTGAGGCAATGGATGAGCGATGTCGGCATCATTCGCGCCAAGGTCACCGAGGGCAAGGAAACCGTCGGTGAAAAATATCGCGACTATTTCGACCACAAGGAATTGCTTTCCAACATTCCATCGCATCGCCTGTTGGCCTTGTTGCGTGCACGCCGAGAAGAAATTTTGAATCTGGATCTTGATCCCGGTGCCGACATCGAAACAGGCAATCTTTATGCGACGGGTCGTGTTGCGAAAACAGCGGGCATAGAAAATCTCGACCGGCCTGCCGACAAATGGCTGATGGACGCATGTCGCCTAACCTGGCGCGCGAAACTGCATTTGCACCTAATGCTCGATTTATTCAGCCAAGCGACCGAAAAAGCCGAGGCGGAAGCCATCAACATATTCGGCGATAACCTGAAAGACCTGATGCTGGCGGCTCCCGCCGGCGCGCGCACGGTACTAGGCCTTGACCCGGGAATTCGCACCGGCGTGAAAGTGGCGATTGTGGATAAAACCGGCAAGCTGGTTGCGCACGACACCATTTATCCGCACGAACCACGCAAACAATGGGATGCTTCGCTGCATAGCCTGAAACTGCTTTGCGAAAAACACGCGGTAGAACTGATCGCGATCGGAAACGGCACGGCATCACGCGAAACCGACAAGCTTGCCGCCGATTTAATCAAGCAAAACCCGCATTTGAAAATGCAGAAAATCGTCGTCAGCGAAGCCGGCGCTTCGGTGTATTCAGCATCGGAATTGGCGGCGAAAGAATTTCCGGATCTCGACGTCAGTATTCGCGGTGCGGTGTCGATTGCACGCCGCTTACAAGACCCGCTCGCCGAACTGGTAAAGATCGAACCGAAAGCGATTGGTGTTGGCCAATACCAGCATGACGTAAATCCTTACCGCCTGGCACGCGCACTTGATACAAAAGTCGAAGACTGCGTGAATGCGGTCGGCGTACATGTCAATACGGCCTCTCCCGCCTTGCTTGCTCGCGTGTCCGGCCTGAGCACCGTAGTCGCGGAAAATATCGTTGCTCACCGTGATCAACACGGGCCGTTTGCTTCACGCCAGGCCTTGCTGAAAGTATCACGCCTCGGCGAAAAAACCTTTGAACAATGCGCCGGTTTTCTTCGCATTGCCGATGGCAAGAATGCGCTTGATGCTTCTTCCGTGCATCCTGAAGCCTATCCCGTGGTCGAACGCATTCTGAAAGATTGCGGTCGTGAAATAAAAAGCGTGATGGGCGACAGTGCATTCCTGAGAAACCTGAAACCGGAAAACTATACGGATGAGAAATTCGGCTTGCCCACCGTGCGCGACATCCTGAAAGAACTCGAAAAGCCTGGCCGCGATCCTCGCCCCGAATTCAAGGCCGCCAGCTTTGCCGAAGGTATCGAAGAGATGAAAGATCTGAAAGTCGGCATGATCCTCGAAGGTGTGGTCAGCAACGTCGCCGCGTTTGGCGCTTTCGTCGATATCGGCGTACATCAGGACGGTTTGATTCATATCTCCGCACTCGCCGATAAATTCGTTAAAGACCCGCGCGAAGTGGTCAAGGCCGGCGATGTAATCAAGGTACGGGTGCTGGAAGTGGATTTGCAACGCAAACGCATCGCGTTGACACGGCGCCTGAGTGATCCGGTGGATACCTCCAATGCGAATGCATCGGGTAAGAATGAACCGCGGGCAGGTTCTTCCGGCAAATTCTCCCCGCCTGCCAAAAAACCGCGTGAGAACAGCAACCAACCTGCCCCCAATAACGCTTTGGCGGCGGCATTTGCGAAAGCAAAGCAATCGTAAGTCGGGCCCCGGCCCGGCATGCGCATAAGCGCAATTTTTATGAAGCGTCGGGCCAGGGCCCGACCTACGCAATACATCACAAAGGCGTACAATTAACCTCGATTGTTCTTTCCGAAAACACTAGTCTTTTCCGGGTTTATTTAACCCAGGCAGGTATTCCGTGTTACCGATGACAAAAGTGGTTCACAGCTTTCCCTCCGCCAAAATTGTGTCTAAATCCGGCGGTCTTCCGGTCGAAGTCTCATTGATCGCACAACTCGGCCATGGCTCCGGCAATCACTTGTTCGAGAGTGTGTCGGCACGGCAGAAAGCCCATCAGGATTTTATCGACGAACTCGACGAGCCTTCGGCGAAACTGGCCGGCACCGATTTCGAAAAAGGCGATCCTACTTCACTCTACACATTTTCAGTTGGCGCCAAAGGGCATCCTTTCCATCGCCATGCGGGGCACCGAATATTCACTGCAGTATCCGGCAGTGGTGGTGCGCAGCTGCGATTCTCCAGCGCCACGCCGGAGCAGATCGAAAAAGATCCGAACAGCTTCGTCAAGGCATTGCACTTCATCAATATCCCGCCGGATTGCCTGTTTACCGTGCGTTTCGGCGGCGAGACCTGGCACCAGTTTTTTCCATTGATCGAAAACTCGCCGCATCCGGTTTTTTTCGCATTGTCTTGCCACACCAATGAGCTCGGCGGCAATCTGTCGGAACCCCTGCGCCAGCAAGTGATCAATAACCAGGCCAGCATTCCATCGCTCACCGAATTACTGCCGAAGCATGTGGCGGATATCCTGGCACGGGATGATTTTGATACCGGCAAAATCCCTACCACCTCGTTGTCACTCGATGCGCCGGCGGGAAGCGCGCTCAGTACTGCATGCCTGAGTTACAGAGGCGGCATCGGAACGCTGCGCGGAGCCTGGAGCAAATGGCGCGGCTCGACCGGATTCGCATCGAATACCGGTGGCGGACTTGCCGTCATCGAACTCGAGACCACTCCGAAAGATTCGCTTCTGATAAAACAATTCGGCAATGAAAGAGTCCATCATGAAGATACTTTTTGCCTGACGCTGGATGAAATTCCGAGCACCAACAAGAGTGCTTCCGGATTATTGGCATCCTTGCTCGATGGCTTTCTGGAAAACCCGCCGACAAACGTGTCTCGCATGATGGCGCTTAGAAACGTGCTGGTGAAACCAATGGGATTGAGGACATCGCCGCTTGGCTGCCCGGTTTCTTCATTGTTATCGAAGCAACGCGAGCATCTGTTCGCAAACCGTTTCCCGGTGCTCGAACAGCTGACAAATCCGGACGATAGCTTCTCTCAAGTCATTCTGGGCGCCGATGACAAACACCTGAAATTCCGTTCCTGTGTCGGCGTGAAAATAATCAATGCACATCAAGTGGAATTCACACTCGGTACGCGGGTTCAATGCACGAATTTATTTGGCCGTTTCTACATGGCGGTAATTGATCGCGTGCATCGCGGCTACATCACGCCAACCATGTTGCGCATGGCGGTGGAGCATGCAACGCAGATGAGCGAGAATTTGCTCGAGACTGATACAGCTGCTTTAAAGATTATTTAAGACCAGAACTAGGGGGCGCTTGCTAGCTGCGCCCCAACAAACTCAATCAAAAACCCGTTGCCGTAACGTTGCAAGTCAAACCAAAACTGATCGTACCAGTGGATGGTAAGGTGGCTACGGTCACGCCACCGGTCAGTAAATTCGGCCATGCGCCTGCAGCAGGACACACCGCACCGTTTGTTGGCGTGCAACTTGTCACCGCACAACTGCTTAATCCTGTGCCAGGCGTATCGGCAATCAGTGCGCCGTCTGCTGCGGCCGGGCCGGCATTGGTGACCGTTATCGTATATGCGGTCGATGACCCCGATACCACGGTGGCAGTGCTGTCGGTTTTTGTAACCGAAAGATTCGCCGCACAATTCGCAGTGGTTGAAACGCTGCCCGTGTTATTGACTGCATTGGTGTCGCCAATGGCGGGTGTCGTGATGACTGCGGAATTGTTGTTGGGTCCCGGGCAGGCTGTCGCTGCAACGGCTACATTAACGGTGACGGTAACGATATCGGTCGCAGCCGCCGCCGGATAAACCGCCGCCGTCGACGTGCAGGTAAACGCCGTACCTCCGCCATTTGGCGTGCAAGTCCATACCGCGGGAACGTTGCTGGTTACCGAACTTACGGTAATACCGGCAGGCAACGTATCGGTGATACTCAATGTGGGAGCAACTAACGCCGTCGCCAAGGCATCCGTTGCCTGACTCGTATTGAATACCTGATTCGCGATGGCGCGGCCATTATTACGTCCGACAACCGTGTACGACTGCCCTGCGGCGCCCACGGTAAAACTGGCGGTGCTCGCCGTTTTCGTCACCGACAAATCCGGCAGCAAGGTGACGTCTTCACCGGCGGTTCCTGCAACCAGACCACTGTACTGGCTACCCGCCACGGCTGCACCGCCGGCTTCGTAAGTGGTATTGGTCGTGGCGGCTACGGAATTACCACTCGCCGAACAACCGGTCGTACTTGCCCCCACCGATGAACAGCGGTTTGCAGTGTTATTTGTCGCAGCAGTGACAACGCGAGTGGTCGTGGTGCGGGTCGGATCAAGAAATTGCACGCCGGCCGAATTGTGATACGTGCCGATGCCTGCCGTATCGGGAATTGCGGCGGTGTATGTCAGGGTAACCGTGCCATTTCCGGGAATGGTCAGGTTGCGGAAATACGGTGCCGTTAAAGACGAAGGCGCCGTAGCGAGCGCAACGAGATTGGCAGGTCCACCGGGGGCATTGGCAACAGCCGGCTGCCCCGCAGTCGCAGACTCGACATATCCGCCCAGTGTCGTGGCAGACAATGCCGGTGAAAACGTTACGGCACTTACCGTACCTGCCGTCCAGTTGGTCGGCAATGCATTATCAACAATCGACGATCCAATTGCCGCACCGGGACTCGCATTGGTGACGACAACACTGTAAGTCGCCGTTGCACCGGTTGCCGCATTGATCGTTGGCGTGCTGGTGGATTTACTGACGGTCAGACTCGGAAAACACGTCGTTGCGGGCGGCGTGGTATTCGCGGCCGGAACTGCAGCGGATGCAATGGTGGAATTTGCACCCGCAGTAGAAAACCAGGCTTGCGGGGTAGCTGGAAATCCGGCTTGTGCCGCGCCGTTGGCATCCAACGCACTGGTGCCGCCGGTTACCGTGATGAGGGGTGCACCGCCTGCGCTAGTGTAGCGAACCGCACCGCCACCGCCACCGCCGCCTGGGCCGTGCTCTGCATAGCTCGAATTCACGCCGTTGCCGCCGCGTGCGTTAATCGTCAACGATGCAAGACTTCCGCTGTCGTTGGCGACATAAACGCTGCCTCCGGCACCGCCGCCACCGGCAGCATCGGTACAGGCGCCAGCCGTATTGGGACGAAATCCGTTATTTCCATCTGCCAGGATCGAACCGGCGCCGGAAAACGAACCGGCTTTCACGATCACGATACCGCCGCCGTTGCCGCCCCATCCGCCATTTTCGCAAGTAGTACCGCCACCATCGACATGGCCGGCACCACCGCCACCGCCCATGATCATCCGGTTCACGCTGAGACTTAGATTATTGCCTGCACGGGAATTACCATCACCGCCGTGACCACCGCTATCGCGAAAGGTCACCGGACGTGAAGCATCATTCCAGCCACCACCACCATTGCCGCCGCGACCGCCATTACCGCCGCCGGCACCGCCGCCGTTTTGATTATTGCCGCCACCACCGGCATTGCCCGGGGCACCGCGACCGCGCGAGCCACTTGGATAACCATCGGTTCCGGTATCCACCTGGGCTGTGCCGTTGTAAACCAGACGAGGTGTGCCGGCGATACCTTCGCCTTTGAAACTGCCCTCGACTTCTCCACCTGGAATAGCCCCTGCAACGGCTCGATAAAAAGTGGTGCCGTTGACCGGATCAATCACCGGCGGCGAAGCACCGGGTGCAATCAAGGTAACGCCGCCGCCACGAAAACCCCGACGGCTTGCGTCAATCGAATTTCCGCCCATCGTCAAGGTTCCCGCCACTTGCAACGAGGCCACGCCACCGGTTGCTCCATTCCAGCTCGCGGCAGTAACCGTGCCGGTCAACGTCGCGGAACTGTATTGCGGTACGCGAATTACCTGATAGCGATAAGCGCCGACAGTTGCCGTTGCCGCCGTTGCTGCATACGCATTGACCGTGCCTGCGCCACCGGAACAACGGACGGCAACCGAACCGGCAGCTACCGGGCCAATTGCGGTGCAATATTCCCAATTTCCAGCCCGATAGTTTGTCGCCGTATTGCCGCCTGCATAACTCGATGTCGTCGTTACGCGAGTAGCGCAACCTGCCGTACCGACGCCGTCGCCATAGCAATCGCTGTTGGTAGTGTTTATTTCTGCGCCCTGCATCTGCATCACGATCAACAAATCGCCTGTCGCAATCGGCGTCGCGGCGCCACCGGAGGTGGTATCGATGGCTCCAACGGGAATCGAAGTGCTACCGGCGGCTACGCTGGCACCGGTGCCCGGATAGTAACTGTTGAGCGTGCCGGACAGGCTCGCATTGGGACCCGACAATCCCGGGGTTGCACACACCTGCGCAGTGGAAATTCCGGAAGAAAAAATGGCGATCAGGAATCCGATCTGGATGACGAGAAGTTTTTGGAGCTTCATAAGCCGGCTTGCCTGAAATTCATAGGCTGCAGAGTATCGTCAAGCCAAGAGCAAGTCGAGGTTAAGCGCGGCCTGTGACAGCAATTAACAGGTCTGGAGATCAGGCCATTTGCGCAGCTTTCCATTCATGCGGCGACATCCGGCAAGGTGTTTTGAAGGCATGTGAAGAAGCCAGGTAGCACGGGTGATGGCTCCACCTCACCCGGGGAAATTGGTGAGAGCGACAAAACAGTAATGTCTTTTTGTTCGCAGATGTTGCGGATAATTCAAGTTACATCCTGCCGGCGAAAATCCCGGGTGAGATGAAGCCATCACCCGGACTGCGTTCTGTGCTCGGCTACAAAGCCCTACACAAAGTATCAACGATAACTATCCGTCGCTTCGATCAGGGCCGATGCGTTTTCCGCTTCAAACGCGGAGTGGCCCGAAGTGGGCGAAATAACCAACTTCGCTTCCGGCCAAACCTTGTGCAAATCCCAGGCGTTGGCGATGGGACAGACGACATCGTAACGACCGTGCACGATCACGCCCGGAATGCCTTTCAGTTTGTGGGCATCACGCAGTAGCTGCCCTTCGACTTCAAAGAAACCGCCATTGACGAAATAATGGTTTTCGATACGGGCAAAACTCAGGGCGAAGTGCGCATCCTGATGGCTATTGATGAAGTCCTCGTCCTGCAGCATGAAACTCGTTGATGCCTCCCAGATCGACCAGGCTTGTGCGGCCTCAAGACGAACGTTTTCATCTTCCGACGTCAGACGGCGGTGATAGGCGGAAATGATGTCGCCGCGCTCCACTTCGGGAATGGGGGCGAGATATTTTTCCCAGGCATCCGGAAACAAACGCGAGCAACCTTCCTGGTAGAACCATTCCAGCTCCCAGCGACGCAACAGGAATATCCCGCGCACGACCAATTCGCTGACGCGTTCCGGATGCTTTTCCGCATAAGCCAAAGCCAGCGTCGAGCCCCAGGAACCGCCGAAAACCTGCCAGCAATCAATACCCAAATGCTCCCGCAGTTTTTCGATATCGGCGACCAGGGTCCATGTCGTGTTGTCGACCAGATCCGCATGTGGCGTTGAACGTCCGGCACCACGCTGATCGAGCAAGATAATCCGGTAAGCACGCGGATCATGAAAACGGCGAATCTTGGCACCGCAACCGGCACCGGGGCCGCCATGCAAAATCACGACCGGTTTTCCCTCGGGATTACCGCATTGTTCGTAATACATGCGATGCCTTGCATCGACGTTCAAATAACCTGAATCAAACGGTTCAATTTCCGGATACAAAGTACGCATGTCGCCTCCTGATGATTGGGCATAGTTTACCAGCCGCCGTTGCGGGGCTTGCGAGTTTCCATACTTGCGCTATGCTCATGGCTTATGGACATGCCCACCAAGCACTTAGCGATCGTGGGCGCTGGGAGTCACCGCCCCCCGGCAGGCACACTGCCCCCTAATGAAAACCCCTATCCCCGCGTCTTGTCGCTTGATGCCCATGGTCGCATCCTGGACTGGATGCACTGGCAAGATGCCGTATGTCTCTATGTTCGCGGTGCCGTTTCCTGGACACTCGGCGAACCCTGCATGACGGTTCACGGCGGACAGAATCGCTATACCGGCGAACAAAGCGTCATTGATCTGCATCCCATCGTCGCTGCCCGCGGCCATGCAAAGAACATGGCAATCTCGCCGACACCCGCATTGACGAATACGGCATTGTTCGCGCGTGATCGCTCGCTTTGCATGTATTGCGGCAAGGAATACAGCCGACACTCGCTGACCCGCGACCATGTGATGCCGATTTCGAAAGGCGGTCGCGACGTCTGGGAAAATGTCGTTTGCGCCTGCTTCCATTGCAATTCCAGAAAAGGCGGGCGCACGCCGCAGCAAGCGGGAATGCCTTTACTGGCGGTACCGTTTCGTCCAAGCTGGGTCGAGCATTTGATTCTCTCGAACCGCCATATTCTTGCCGACCAGATGGCATTCCTGAAAAACCACCTGCCAAAACGCAATCGTGGTTTGAGTTAAATCGCATTTTCGACGCAGACCTGTCGCGGGCGTAACAAGTTTTAACCCTGCTGGAAAGCCTGCCAGAAAAGGCTCTGACCATGATTTCGCGGCTCGTTATGTGCTTTGGTTCACGGCACCGGCATTCCGCGTTGACGCAAGCCCTTCACATGGCCAAACTTCGGTTATATTTCGAGTCTGAATAAAAATCAAAGCTTTCGGGGATTGCGTCAATGAATGCCAATACGGTGTGTTTTTCCGGGTTTTCGCGAGAAGACGAAGCGCATGTGCTGTCGATTTTTGACCAGGCCAATATGCGTCTGCCCAAACGATGGGCAGCCACCAACGAGAAAGAAGCCGAATTGATCGTGATCGACATGGACACGGTTTATGGCCACATGACCTGGCTCAAAGCCAATGCCGACGGCAAAATCACCGCGGCGGTCACCACCTCGAGTCGTGCCGAAGCCAATCATTTATTGCCGCGTCCACTGACTCTCGATGGACTGGTAAACCTGCTTGCCTCGCTTTCCAACCAGACCGCGAGTGCGGTACCCATCGCCCGCACTACCGGACAACAAACCGCCATTACGCCTGAAATGCTGGCTGCACGCAGCACCGGACAACAAGCCGTTTTTACAGCCTCGGAACCCACGATTCGGGCAGAAAGCCCGGCTGTCGTGACGATGGAAATTCCCGTTTCAGCTCCACGCACGACCACGGGTACGCAAGCGGCCATGCCAAATTTGGGCCCGAGAGCATTAAAGCTGCTCGACTTCCTGAAACCGGGCATGCTCGGCGGCCCGGTAAAAATTCAGCTGAACGATGCGCCGCTTTTGGTGATTGATCCCGATACCCAGACTTATTTGGGCAGCAACTCGTTAAAACCTTACATGGCCTATGGTTTGGCTACTCTGACCGAAGCCGACTTCACTGCCATTGACCGGGACGAACTGGGCCAGCTCGCCACGCAATTGGGCGGTGCCCAGCCGCTGGCTCGTCTTGCCTGGTTGGCCGGGCTCGTCGGCGGCAACGGCCAGTTGTTGCCGGCCTACAACCCCAACAGTCTGTTCAAATTGAGCAAATGGCCGCAAACCGAGCGCGAATTTCCGAAGCATTTCCGAATTGCGACCGTGATGATGAAGGGTCCCGCGAAATTGACCGAAATCGCCGAACAATCCGGTGCAACCCTGGCCGATGTCACTGACTTTGTGAACGCCAACTTGATCAGCGGCCACGCCAGCGCCTGATTTCCCGGTTTTAACTTGCCCTCTCGACTGGGGCGCGGGACAATTCACGCATACGTGAAACCCTTAAGAAGTCATTGATGAACGCCGAGCGTTACCCTTATTTGTCGAAAATCGCCTTACCAGCGGATTTGCGACAATTTTCTGACACTGAATTACCCGCCATCGCCGACGAATTACGTGCCTACCTGATCGAAACCGTCAGCACCGTCGGTGGTCATTTTGGTGCTGGTCTGGGTGTGATTGAACTCACGGTCGCGCTGCATTATTTGTACAACACACCAGAGGACAGAATCGTCTGGGATGTTGGCCATCAATGTTATCCGCACAAAATCCTGACCGGTCGTCGCGACAGCATTCATACGGTCAAGAAAAAAGACGGTATCGCGCCTTTTCCAAAACGCGACGAAAGCGAGTTCGACACCTTCGGCGTCGGCCACTCTTCCACTTCGATTTCCGCCGCACTCGGCATGGCATGCGCATTGCAACGGCAAGGCGATGACCGCCAGGTGGTAGCAATCATCGGTGATGGAGCAATGACCGCAGGCATGGCTTATGAAGCCCTGAATCATGCCGGCGGTATGGACCCCGAGCCTAATATTCTCGTCATCCTGAATGACAATCGCATGTCGATTTCGGAAAACGTTGGCGGCCTGACGAAAATGCTCGGCCGATTGATGAGCAGCCCGGCGATGAATGCGGTACGAGAAGGCGGCAAGAAAATTCTCGGCGACAAACGCACCAACCCGACCGCACGTTTTGTCCGTCGTTGGGAAGAACACTGGAAAGGCATGTTCGTACCTTCCACCTTGTTCGAGGAAATGGGTTTCCATTATTCCGGCCCGGTTGACGGCAACGACATCAACGCACTCGTGAAATCGCTGCGCACCATGCGGACATTGAAAGGCCCGCAATTGCTGCACGTGATCACGACCAAGGGCAAGGGCTACGATCTGGCCGAAGATGACCAGATCGAATACCACGCAGTATCGCCGTTTGATCCCAACATCGGCATCGTGAAAAAAAATACCCCGAGCAAACCCACCTATACGCAAATTTTTGGCGACTGGTTATGCGACATGGCCTCCGCCGATGAAAAATGCCTCGGCATCACGCCAGCCATGCGCGAAGGTTCGGGTCTCGTTCGTTTCTCCCAGGAATACCCGGCGCGTTATTTCGATACCGCCATTGCCGAGCAGCATGCCGTCACGTTTGCAGCCGGTATGGCCTGTGAAGGCGGAAAACCCGTGGTCGCGATTTATTCCAGTTTCCTTCAACGCGCCTACGATCAATTGATTCACGACGTCGCCCTGCAAAACCTCGACGTGTTGTTCGCTATTGATCGTGCCGGCGTTGTCGGGCCCGATGGTGCGACGCATGCTGGCAGTTTCGATTTGAGTTTCCTGCGTTGCATACCGAATATGGTCGTCATGGCACCCAGCGATGAAAACGAATGCCGCCTGATGTTGAGCACCGGTTATCAATACAAAGG
>Ga0075154_10002605_pt1 | contig 11720 bp, 8 predicted proteins | sample JI71714BDNA_FD_70965 | JGI IMG/M metagenome (GOLD analysis project Ga0075154, IMG submission 70965) | Wastewater effluent complex algal communities from Wisconsin, to seasonally profile nutrient transformation and Carbon sequestration -... | ecosystem: Engineered > WWTP > Effluent > Algae... | reverse complement strand
GTTGATGCCTTCCAGCGGCATCGTGTGGGTGACGAAGGGCGCCAGCTCGATACGGCCGGCCATCGCATCTTCGACCATGCCGGGCAGCTGCGAGCGACCCTTGACGCCGCCGAAGGCGGTGCCCAGCCAGCGCCGGCCGGTGACCAGCTGGAAGGGCCGCGTGCTGATTTCCTGCCCCGCACCGGCGACGCCGATGATCACGCTCTGGCCCCAGCCACGGTGCGCGCATTCCAGCGCGGCGCGCATCACCTGCACATTGCCGATGCACTCGAAGCTGTGGTCCACGCCCCAGCCGGTCATCTCGACGATCACCTGCTGGATCGGCTTGTCGTAGTCCTTCGGGTTGACGCAATCGGTGGCGCCGAACTGCCGCGCCAGCTCGAACTTCGTCGGATTGGTGTCGATCGCGATGATCCGGCCGGCCTGCGCCTGCTTCGCACCCTGCACCACCGCCAGCCCGATGCCGCCGAGACCGAACACCGCGACCGAGTCGCCGGGCTGCACCTTGGCGGTGTTCTTCACCGCGCCCAGTCCCGTGGTGACGCCGCAGCCGAGCAGGCAGACGTGCTCCGGATTGGCCTCGGGGTTGACCTTCGCCAGCGATACCTCGGCCACCACGGTGTACTCGCTGAAGGTCGAGCAGCCCATGTAGTGGTACAGCGGCTGGCCCTGGTAGGAAAAGCGCGAGGTGCCGTCCGGCATCACGCCCTTGCCCTGCGTCGCCCGCACCGAAACGCACAGATTGGTCTTGCCGCTCTTGCAGAACAGGCACTCGCCGCATTCGGCGGTGTACAGCGGAATCACGTGATCGCCCGGTTTGAGGCTGGTCACGCCCTCGCCGACCTCGACCACGATCCCGGCGCCCTCGTGGCCGAGCACCACCGGAAACAGCCCCTCCGGATCGTCGCCGGACAGCGTGTAGGCATCCGTGTGGCAGACGCCGGTGTGCGTGATTTTCACCAGCACCTCGCCCTTCTGCGGCGGCGCGACGTCGATCTCGACGACCTTCAGGGCTTCGCCCGCGGCGAAGGCGACGGCGGCACGGCTTTTCATGGGGGCAGCTCCGGAACGAAGAAAGCCGGGACGTTAGCGGACGAGGGCGGGCCCTGCCAGCGCGGCGGCTTGGCGACCAGACGGGCTACCCGCAAAATCCACAACTCGCCCTTTGGCGGGTCGATCGTGCAACGTCTCGACGATACCGCCCTGCATTCACACCACCCCGAGGAAGCCAGCATGAGGCGAGTCACCGGCATTGGCGGCATTTTCTTCAAGTCCCGCGATCCTCAGGCGTTGAGCGCCTGGTACCAGCGGCATCTCGGGATCGACGTGGCCGACTGGGGCGGTGCCGTGTTCGAGTGGCGCCAGCCGACGAATCCGGACGGCATCGGCAGCACGACCTGGAGTCCCTTCCCGGCCGATACCGGCTACTTCGCGCCCAGCCCGGCGCCCTTCATGGTCAATTACCGCGTCGAGGACTTGGAGACGCTGCTGCCGCTGCTGCGCGCCGAGGGCGTCGAGGTTTCCGAGGCTATCGAGGAGTCCGAGTACGGCAAATTTGCCTGGGCCTTCGACCCGGAGGGCAACAAGCTCGAACTGTGGCAGCCGCCCGCAGGACGCTAATCGACCTCAGCGCGCCTGCAGCAGGTACAGCGGCCGCTCCAGCACCAGAATGTCGATGGGCGTGCGCAGACGCGCGACCTCGCCGTCGTAGGCAACCACGATCTCGCGGCCATCCGGCGTCAACCGCGGCCGCACCACCAGGTGGTGGAACTCGAAGCTTTCGATGTCGCCGGCCTCGCCGAGCCGGCCCAGCGCGCCGTGCAGCAAGAGCCGCAGCATCGCCCACGTCCCGATCGGCCGCAGCATCAGCGCGGCCATGCTGCCGTGGCCGGGTGTGCCGGACAGCGTGTCGGGCGGCTCGACGCCGAGCTGCTGCAGCTGCAGGCGGTTATTGCCGAGGAACAGCGTCAGCGTGTGCACGTCGCGCACCGTGTCGCCCATCTCGATATGCAGGCGCAGCCGCCGCTGTGCGCGCAAGAGTGTGGCGATGCCGGCCAGAAACGCCACCCAGCGGCTGCGGCCGAAGCGTCGCTTCCAGGCCTCGCGGTTCTGCAGCAGCTCGGGATAGACGCCGAGACTGGCGTTGACCAGAAACAGCCGGTCGTTGATCGCCGCAACCTGCACCGGCCTGGGCTCCCCGTCCAGCACCAGGTCCAGCGCCGCGGCCACGTCGGTCGGGATGCCGTGGGTGCGGGCGAAGTAGTTGAAGGTGCCGTACGGCAGGATGCCGATCGGGCAGCCGACTTCGTGCGCAGCCTGCGCGACTGCATTGAGGCTGCCGTCGCCACCCACCGCGATCACCGCGCTGTGCCGCGCCTGCGCGTCGGCGGCCGCGGCGGCGGCCACGCGGGGCAGCTCGGCCGGACCGCAGATGCGCAGTTCGCCGCGACGACCGCGCGCCGCCAGCGTGCGCTCGATCAGGGCGCGCTTGCCCTCGACGTCGAAGGACCCGGAGGCAGTGTTGATCACGAAGATCAGCGCCGCCTCCGGATCCAGCACGACAGCCGTCACCGCCGTCGATTGCCCATCCGAGGCGGCCCACGGCCGGTCTTTCGCATCGCTGCGCTCCATCCGCTGTTCCACCACCGTGTTCGACCCGGAGTCCGAGCCGTACCGAAACCGCAGAAGCCTACTTGTTCTTCAGCTTCCCCTTCGGCAGCACCGCCGTGGTCGGTGCCACCGGACGCGTGGAACTGGACGAAATGTCCTTCGGCGGACTGGCGTCCTTCTTCGGCTTCTTCACCATCTTGTTGCTGCGTTGTTCGCCTTTGGGCATGTCGTTCTCCTGGTGGTGAAGCGGGTGACGCCGCAATGGCCGGCATGGCCTGCTGACGCCGGCGTCCATCGTAGGCGTTTTCGACGCGGACCGTGCCGTGCACCGTTCCAGCCCCGGGCGGCAGACACCGATCCGCCGGGTTGGACTGCAACTCCGGACCAAACGATACTTCGGCATCACCCGAGGAGACCGCGCAGATGTCCGCTTCCGCACGTTTCGTGGCCCTGTTGGTGCCGCTCTGGCTGGCGTGTCCGGCGCACGCCGAGTCCCCGCTGGTCGAGGAGGATCACAGCGCGCTCTGGGAGGCGCTCGTCAAAGCCGGTGAGACCAACTTCGCCGCGCCACAGCGCGAGGCCCTGACCGAACCGCTGGTCCAGGCCGGCGACGAAAAGCGCGACAGCGCGGCTCAGATGCTCGTGCTCAACCTGCGTTGGATCAGCAACCCGGACCCGGGGCTGCTGGACTGGCTCGACAGCCTGGACTCGCGCGCGAAGCTGGCCGGCTATCCCGACCTGAACCGGGCGCGCGCGGCGCTGGCCCTGAAGTTCGCCGATCCCGGCCGCGCCCGCGGATACCTGCAGCGGCTCGACCTCGACTGCTCGCCGACCGCGACCGACAGCCTGTGCCTGCCCGCCATGCGCCAGTGGGTCGACACCGGCACCTTCGACTGGACGCCGCCGACCCCGACCCTGGACGGCTACCGCTTCGACCCGCGGCTCCCGTGCAGTTCCGCAATGCTGGAAAGCCCCTCGCACATCGACCTGCTGGCCCTGCAGGATCCCGAACTGGCGTCGCGCGAGTTGATCCGGCTGGCCTGGCCAACCCTGGTCCGCGGCTGCGCCATCGATCTCGGCGCCTACGAGGAGCTCTTCGAAGCCGCGTTCCCCTTCGAACGCCGCTCGCTGGCCTACACCGAGGCGCTGGCCTCGGTCGACGTGCCGCAGCCGAAGGTCGCGCGTGTCTTCGGTCTGGACCTCCCGCTGCCCGCCGAGGAGTGCGACTTTGCGGCGGATCCGAACTGCGCGAGCGCGGCGCCGCTCAGCCGACAATCCGCCCGGCTGATCGTCAGCGGTCTTGAAGCGCTGGAACTCGGCATCACCGAGCGCCTTGGCCAGTGCCGCGACCTCAACGATACCGAACAACAGCGGCGCGCTGCCCTGGAGTCACGGGTCGACGGTCTGGACGCGCTTCCGCACGAGCAGCGGCTGGCCGCACTCGGCCAACTGATCGACGAGCACGGCGCGGCGCTGAATGAAGTGCTGTCGGCCCACACGCTGCAAGCCCTGATCGAGGGGCTGCCGCGGGCCGATTGGCCCCTGGCCAACTCGGTGTACGAGCGGCGGCTGCAGCATCAGGCCGACGAAGCCCTGTTCGTCGCTTACGCCACGCATCTGCTGAAGCTCGACCGCCCCGACGCAGCGCTGCTGGTCCTGACCGATCCACGCCTGGTCACGCCCGGCCACGACACGCTGAAGCTGAAGGCGCGGATCACGGCCACGCTGGCCGGTGCCGTGCCCTTCCAGGTCCGGTCGCTGATCGAACAGCCGTGGACCCTAAGCCGCGCGCAGCTGTCGCAACTGATGAGCGCCAGCATGGACGAGACGACCGCATCCCCCGACGACCTGTCATCGGCACAGGTCTGGGTGGGCCTGCTGTCGCTGAGCATCGAGCTGGTCGAGGATCCCAACCTGCTGGAGACCTATCTGGAGATGTTCGACGAGATGGCGGCCGAGTCGAAGGACGAGGACGCGGGACCGGAAGGTCCGGCGCTGAGTCTGGAAGGCGAGCAGCTGCGGATCGATCAGGAACTCTGGCCGTTGCCGGAGCGGATCTGCGGGGACACGGCCTGCACCCGGACGGCACCGCTGCCCACCGAGGCCCTGCAGAAGCTGCTGGCCAAAGCCGAACTCTGGAACTGAACTGGCGGCCGCGACCCGCTCGCGGCACCGGACTCGTCCCGGTGCCGCGCGACTCACTCGACGGCAGCCGCAGCCAACCACTCGCGCAGCAGCGGCCAGTAGCGCGGGTGCAGCGTCAGATCGTTGTGGTCGGCGCCGGGAAGGGTCTCCAGACACGCCACGCCGGGCGGGAAGTGCTGGTGCAGGGCTTCGGCATGCGCCGGCGGGATCACCTGATCCTGCTCGGCGGCCACGATCAGGGTCGGCGCCTTGATCGCGGCCGCGTGCTGCCAGGAGCGGAAACGGTCGAGGAGCAGCCAGCGCACCGGAAAGATCGGGTAATGCCGCGCGGCTACGTTGTCCAGGCTGTCGTAGGGCGTGACGAGGATCAGCCGAGCGAGGCGGCGCTGGCTGGCGACCTGCACCGCCACCCCGCTGCCGAGGCTGCGGCCGATCAGCACGAGGTCGGCGTAGCGCGGCTGCAGCTGGTCGGCCAGTGCCAGCGCATCACCGACCAGGGTCGCTTCACTGGGCGCGCCGCCACTGCCGCCGTAGCCGCGGTAGTGCAGCGCGTGGATCGCGTGCGTCGGAAAGGCCGCTGCCAACTCGGGCACGCTCTGGCCGACGTCCTCGGCGTTGCCGCCGAGGTAGATCAATGCCGACGGCCGCGCGCTACCGGCCACGGTAACCACCAAGTCCACCTCGGTCTGCAGCTGCATCAGCTCGGTGCCCGGCACCGCGCTGCGGGGCTGCGGGAAATACAGCATCGAGCGCTGCATCAGGAAGAGCGTGAGGCACAGCCCCGCGTAGCTCAGCAGCAGGCTCATCCCCATGCGCTTCAGTCTCCGGGCAGTGTCTGCGGACGGCACTTAGAGTCTCCCGACCGATGGGGTGGTCACTGCAGCCCGCCCGCGCAGCTCGACCAGCAGGCAGGGCAGGAAGACCAGCGTCACCACCGTTGAGAAGGCGATGCCGCCGAGCACCACCACGCCGAGGCCGCGATACAGCTCGGTGCCGGCGCCGGGGATCAGCACCAGCGGAGCGAGGCCGACCAGCGTGGTCAGCGTCGCCATCAGGATCGGCCGCAGCCGCGAGCGCACGGCCTCGGCGACGGCAGCCTCGATCTGCATCGCGCCCTCGGCCAGCAGCCGGCGAGTCTCGTCGACGATCAGGATCGGGTTGTTGACCACCGTGCCGAGCAGCACGAGGAAACCGAGCAGCGTGATCATGTCGAAGGGCTGGGTGAAGCCGGCGACGCTGCCGACCCCGTTCAACAGCGCCAGGCCGATCACGCCGCCGGCCATGCCCAGCGGCACGGTGAGCATCACCACCAGCGGCCAGCCCCAGTGGCGGAAAATCGCGACGAGCAGCAGATAGCTCAGCAGCACGGCGATCAGGAAGTTGCCGCCCATCGCCGCGCGGGTGGCGCCGAGCTGGTCGCTGGCGCCGCTGATCCGCATCGACACGCCGGGCGGGATTTCCCCGGCCAGACGCATCGCCTCGACCAGATCGCGCTGCACCCGCTCGACGCCGCTCTCCAGCGCCACCTCGCGCGGCGGCACGATGCTGACGGTGACCGTGCGGCGGCCGTCGAGCCGGCGGATGCCGCCGCTGTCCACGGTCTCGCGCAGTTCGGCCAGCGCCGACAGCGGCAGCACCGCCCCGCGCGGCGTGGCGATCGGCAGGTCGGCGACCTGCTCCAGCTGCTGCTCGTTGCCGGCGCTGCTGTACACGAACACATCGACCTGGTCGTCACCGAGGATCAGCTCGTCGACGTAAGCGCCGTCGGTCAGCGCGGCGACCGCATAGCCAAAGCTGCCGGCGGTAAGCCCCGCCTCAGCGAGACGCTCCCAGTGCGGCCGGACTTCCAGCAGCGGCTGGTCCAGGCTCAGGCTGCTCGGGTCCGAGCCGACCCGTGCGCCCTCGAACAGCCCCTCGGCGCGGCGGAAGGCCAGCTCGGCGACGCGATACAGCGTGCCCAGATCGACCGCGCCGGAAATGTCGAGGTTGATGCTGCGCGAGCCACCGTCGTTGCTGGAGATGATCGAACCGCGCGAGGAGAAGGCGCGCATGCCCGGCACCTCGCGGAAGCGCGCATCGAGCGCGTCCATCAGCGCCTCGATCTCGGCCGGATCCTTGGGCTCGGCGATCACCCGCAGGCCGCCGGCATTGACGCCGAGGTTGTAGTAGGCGAGCGCCGGCATCCCGGCCGCCGTGCGCTCGCCGGCCGGCAACTCCAGCACCGGCGCCAGATCGCGCATCAGCGCCTCGCCGATGCCGCGCATCTCGGCGAGGTTGTAGCCCGGCGGTGCGCTCATCCGCGAGAAGGTCTTCGACTCCTCGCCCTCCGGCAGGTACTCGGCCGGCGGCGTCAGCAGCCACAGCACCAGCCCGCAGGCCGCGCCCATGCCGACCAGCGTCGCCAGCCGGCGCCGCCGCGCGGCCACCAGCCACTGCACGCCGCGACCGATCCGCGCGTACAGCCGCTCGCCGGCGGCCGGCTTCGGGTCGCCGGCACCGAGCTGCGCGCCCAGCGCCGGCACCACCGTGATCGCCACCAGCATCGAGGCGAGGATCGCCGCCGAGATCGCGATCGCGATGTCCGAGAAGATCTGGCCGGCCTCCTCCTCGACAAACAGGATCGGCGCGAACACCAGCACCGTGGTCAGCGTCGAGGCCAGCACCGCCGGCCACACCCGCTGCACGCCGGCCACTGCGGCGTTGAAGATCGACTCGCCGCGGCGGCGGGCCTGATCGATGGCTTCCAGCACCACGATGGTGTTGTCCAGCGTCATGCCGATCGCGAAGGCCACCCCGGCCAGCGAGATCACGTTCAAGGTGCGGCCGAAGGCCAGCAGGCCGATGAAGGCGGCGATCGTGCAGATCGGGATCGCGATCACCCCGAGCAGCGTCGCCCGCCCCGAGCGCAGGAACAGGAACATCACCGCGGTGGCCAGCAGCGCGCCCAGCGCGAGGTTGCTCCAGACGTTGCGCACCGAGTCCTCGACGTAGCGCACGTCGTCGCTGGACAGCCGCATCTCCAGCCCGAGCGGCGCCAGCAGTTCGGCGTTGACGCGCTCGGCCTCCGGCAGCACCGCACGCTTGATCGCGATCACGTTCGAGCCCGGCTCGCGGCGCAGCGACAGGGTCAGCGCCGGCCGGCCGTTGTAGAAGGACAGTTCGCGCGGCTCCTCGTGGTCCAGCGTGACGCGGGCGACGTCCTTCAGCCGGACGATGGTGCCGGCGCGCTCGTCCAGCACCAGCTCGGCGAGGTCTTCCACGTCGCTGATCCGCCCGACGGTGCGCAGCAGGTAGCGGCGCTTGCCGCTGTCGAGGTCGCCCGCCGAGGTGTCGCGATTGCGCGCCCGCACCGCGTCGCGCAGCTGATCCAGCCCGAGGCCGCGCTGCGCCAGCTGCGCCGGATCCACCTCGATCCGCACCTGCCGCAGGCTGCTGCCGCCGATCTCGACCAGTGCGACCCCCGGCACCCGCTCCAGCCGCGGCCGCACCTCGTCGTCGAGGAAGTCGCCGAGCATGTCCAGATCCAGCGGCGCCCCGGCATCGGCGCGCGGCACGATGCGGAAGAACATGAAGGCGTTGTCGGAGAAGGAACTGGTCGACAGCCGCGGCTGATCGACGTTCTCCGGATAGGCCGGCACCTGGCTCAGCGCATTGTTGGTGCGCACCAGCGCCTCGTTGAGGTCGACGCCGAAGGGGAACTCCAGCGTGATCCGCGCGCGGCCGGTGCTGGCGCTGGACACCATCCGCCGCAGATTCGGCAGCGTGCGCAGGTAGCGCTCCTGCTCCAGCAGGATCTCCTGCTCGACGTCCTGCGGCGTGGCGCCGGGCCAGCCGGTGTCGATGGTGATCGCGCGGACTTCCAGGTCCGGGATCATCTGCACCGGCACGCGCAGCGCCGCGGCGAGGCCGAGCACGCAGACCACCAGCACCGCGACGGCAATCAGCGTGCCGTGGCGCAGCAGCTTCTCGAAGCCCATCTCAGCGCTCCGTCGGTGCGACCGGCTGGCCGTCGCGCAGTGCCTCGTTGCCGCGCACCACCACCTGCGACTCGGCGCTCAGAGAGCCGGCCAGCGCGACCCGCACGCCGGCATCGCGCAGCACCTGCACCGCGCGCTCGCGGGCGACGAAGCCGCCCTCGGCCGGCTCGACCACGAACAGCACCCGGCTGCCATCCGGCCGTCGCAGCAGCGCATCGCGCGGCACGCTGAGCGCGGCTTCGGCAACGGGCAGAGACACCGCGACCTTCAGCGCCGCGCCGGGCAGCAGGCCGGCCTGCTCCGCCGCTGGCCGCAGCCGCAACAGGAAGGTCCGCGCACCCGGATCGACCACCGGCAGCAGCGCCTCCAGCGTCGCCGGCTGCTCCGTGCCGCCCAGCAGCAGCCGGTACTCGGCGCCGGCGAGCAGATCGGCGTGGCGCTCGGCCGGCACCTGCGCCTCGATGCGCAGCGCCTTCAGGTCGATCAGCTCGACCACCGTCGCGCCGCGCTGCACCCACTCGCCGACCTCGGCGCTGCGGCTCGCCACCAGACCGGCGAAGGGCGCCGGCAGTGCATGACGCGCGACCAGCTCGGCCTGCTCGCGCTCGGCCGCCTTCGCCGAGGCCAGCGCCGCCTGCGCCAGCGCCAACTCGGCCTCGCGAGTCGCCACCTGCGTCGCCGGCACGAACTGCTTGTCCACCAGCTGCCGCGCCTCGGCCAGCAGCCGCTCGGCCTCGCGCACCCGCGCCGCGGCCTCGGCGGCCTGCGCCGCGATCCGCCCGAGCGCCTGCCGCGCCAGCGCATCGTCCTGCTTCAACAGCAGCGCGCCGGCCGCCACCGACTCCCCGGCGTCGACCCGCACCTCGGCGACCAGCCCATCCACCCGCGGCGACAGCCGCGCCCGCCGCTCCGCGCGCACCTCCGCCGCCAGCTCGAAGCGCTCGCCGAAACTCGCCGGCGTCGGCCGCTCGACCACCACCGGCAGCGGCGCCTGCGCAAAGACCACCGCACTCATCACCAGCCCGGCCAGCCAGGCCAACCCCATCAGCCACCGTTGGTTCCGCAGGTGCATCGATGTCGCTCCGCCGCAAGGTCGCCGCGGTCTACCGGGGCCGGCGGCAAGTGCGCGTGAACCCGCGCGGCGCTTCGCCGGCGCGCCGACCGAGGCCTGCGCCCGGTGTCGGTGAACGCAGGGATCCTCACCCTCGGCGGGCCGGACTCGGCCAGGATCGTGCCAGGGCGCTCAGTCGTGACGCAGCAGGTCGCCGTAGACGGTGTACTCGCCGTCGCGCCGGTCCGGACCGGGCGCGTCGTAGAGCACCAGCCAGCTCGGCTTGCGCCCGGCCAGCGCCGGCGGCAGGTTACAGATCGCCTCGGCGCGGTTGGTGCCGCGGCCGTGCGGCAGGGCCACCGACTCGCTCAGCGCCGACTCGAAGCGCACCGGCTCGGTGTTCGCCGCCAGCAGCGGCCGCGCCCCGCGCCACTTGAACACGCGGATATCGCCGTTCAGCACCATCGTCGGGCCGGCCAGCAGATACAGGTCATCGCCGGAGAAATGCAGGTCACGGATGCCGAGCCCGTCGAGCTGCAGGAAATGCTTGCGAATCAGCGTGCCCGCGTCATCCAGCGGCACCAGCCGCAAGTCGTCGCCGCGCGCTTCGACCTCGACCTCCAGCACCGCCGACCAGCCGCGCAGCACCGGCCCGCGCAGGCCGAGGTACAGCCGCCGGCCGTCCACCGCCAGCCCCTCGATGTCGAAGCCGTTGTCCTTGCCGGGGATCTCGAGGTACGGACCGAAGTGCGGGTCGTCGGCCAGCGCTCGGGTCAGGAGGTTCGACTGCGCGTCGCCCTTCAGTCGCAGCGCCCGCCGACCGTCCTGCGCCTGCCGCACCAGCACCGGCTCGCCGTGCGCGTCAGTCTCGATCGGCAGGCAGGCCAGCAGCCGACGGTTGGCGTCCAGCGACACCTTCGCCAGCCGCTTCGCGTTGGCGGCATGCGAGCGATCCGGCTTGGCGGTCTTGCGCTTGAGCCCATGCGAGCCGACCACCCACAAGTAGCCATCGGCCACCGCCATACCCTCCAGATCGGCCTCCTCGTCGGCGGCTCCGGGCAGGTCCAGCAGCTCGGCCAGCGGGAAATCGCGGACCTCGCCGTAGCGCAGCGTCTCGCGACCCACCGGATCGAGCCGGCGCAGGCGATCCACGCCGCAGGCCTCGTCACCGGCCACCCACAGCCAGTCGCCCGTGAAGGCGGCGCCGGAGAGGTTGCTGTGCACAAGGGCGCCGGGCGCGAATTCAAGTCGCACGGCATTGGCGGAACGGGCGTTGGGCATGGGCGGTCCTCCGGGACGAATGCGCCTGGGCGGCGGCGAATGGCAGACGATGCGAAGCATGGCCCCAGACTGCTTTCCGCGCACACCGCGGCGACTGCTCAGCGCGTAGACACCGCCGCGTAGGACCAGGCACGGTTGTCATCGCTGGTCAGCAGTCGCAGGAAAGCCTCATGCACGAACAGCTTCTCGCGCCCGAGCTTCCGCTCGGTGAGCATGCCGATATCGGCCAGCTGCTTCAGATAGACCGATGCGGTCTGGCGCTTCGCGATTCCGGAGTCCACCAGATTCTGGATGCGGCAATACGGCTGCACGAACAGCGCGTCGACCAGCTCGCGGCTGTAGATCTTCTCGGCGTGGATTTTCAGGTGTTCGGCTGCGGCAGCCTGCAGGCGATGGATGGCGAGGACCTTGTCGCGGGTCCACAACGCGGTCTCGCGCACTGCATCGAGCAGGTAGAGGATCCAGTCCTGCCAAGCCGCTTCCCGCGTCACCGCGAGCAGCAAGCGGTAGTACTCCGCCCGCCGGCGCAGGACGTAGCGCGACAGATAGAGGATCGGCAGGTCGAGCAGCCCCTGCTCCACCAGCACCAGCAGATTCAGCACGCGGCCGGTGCGACCGTTGCCATCCAGGAAGGGATGGATGGCCTCGAACTGGTA
>Ga0075154_10002604_pt1 | contig 11723 bp, 14 predicted proteins | sample JI71714BDNA_FD_70965 | JGI IMG/M metagenome (GOLD analysis project Ga0075154, IMG submission 70965) | Wastewater effluent complex algal communities from Wisconsin, to seasonally profile nutrient transformation and Carbon sequestration -... | ecosystem: Engineered > WWTP > Effluent > Algae... | reverse complement strand
TCATTTTATAGACCGAAGCAGCTCCCTCCGTCCAGCCTATTACCGGCGTAGCGGTGATAATGGGGGTTATCACACCTCTACTATATTGGTATAGCCAACCAAATTTCGCGAACCACAGCAAAAATGGAGACTATGCTGAGCAATAACATCCTGGCCGCAGCTTCCGTAGAGCCTGCTGATCTTATCGACGATTTGCGCGCGGTCGAGCATTGGTCGGAGAGGATCGATGTCGAACGCCTCGATGCGGCCTTCCGTGCCTGGGCCCACAATAGCCGCCGGGCCTTTCGGGCTGATCTAGCCATTTGGTTGCGCTGGTGCCGGACCAATCGCCTCGATCCGGCGAGGGCAGGGGCAAGCGAGGTTGCGCGCTTCATACGCAGTCTGGTTGCCGGAGAGGATAGGCAAGGGCGCCCGCGCGCGGCAGCGACCATCAAACGCTATATTGTGCATGTCGGCCGTGCTTATCGTTTGCTCCGTCTTGTTGATCCGACCGATGACGAGCTGGTTGCTTATGAGCTGAAGGCTGCCCGCAAAAAGGTTGGCTCTAAGCAGCGCCAGGCGCTCGGTTTGCGGTTCAAGGGCGATGTCGTCGATCTGGATGGGCCGGAGGCTGCCTTGTCGCTCAAAACCCTCCTTAAGGCGTGCAGGCGTGGCAGCTACGGCCGTTTGGATGCTTTGGCCCTCCGGAACATTGCCATGCTGCGTGTTGCCTATGATACCGGGCTACGCCGATCGGAGCTGGTGCGGGTCGAAGTGGCGCACATCGAGGGACCAGATTCCGATGGGGCAGGGCGGTTGTTCATTCCGTTCAGCAAGACTGACCAGGAGGGGGAAGGGGATTATGCCTTTCTCTCGCCGGCGACGATGTCGGCGCTCAAAGACTGGCTAAGCGAAGGGCGTCTCAAAACCGGTCCGGTCTTTTGCCAGATCAAAACGCATTTTGATGGCTCAATTGCCATGATCTGCAAAAATGCGCTGCATCCGAATTCGGTTGGCGAGATCTATAAACGGCTCGTTCGCACCGCGCATGAGCGCGGTTTGTTGGGGCAGATGGGAGAAGTTGAGCTTGAGCGGGTGGTCAAGAGCATATCAAGTCATTCGATCCGTGTAGGTGTCGCACAGGACAATTTTGCGGCCGAGGAAAGTTTAGGGGCCATCATGCAAGCCTACCGGTGGAAGGATCCTCGAACAGTGCTCCGCTATGGAGAGAAGCTTGCGGTGCGCGGAGGGGCGAGTGCGAGGATGGCAAAGCGTTTCGCTCAGTGAGCCAGCGGCTTGACATTGTGTCGACGTGTCGACACATGTTGCGAACACTGAGTCGACTCGAAGGAAGAGTTAATGCCGGAAGGTCAGGGTTCACAAATTGTCGGTTTTAGGCTCGACACTGAACTTGCACGCAAAGTGAAGGCAGAGGCAGGCCGTCGAGGTATTCGTTTGAACGTTTTGTTTGAAGAGCTGTGGGCCGGTTACGAGAAGCAGGCCAAGGCTGTGCCAAAGAAATGATTATCCAGACGGAACGCGACCTGATCGCCTTGGCGCTGGCGCTTTTGCCGCCGCGATTAACAATAACGGCAGTGGAGCAGGCTGCTTGCAGGGGCATACGGCCATATCGAAATGTTAGCGTCACGAACGAAGTTCGCGCCAGTATCTTAAGCGGCAATGATCCGCTAGGAGATGCTTTTGCGCGCGTTAGATCAGCAGCCGTTCGCCGGGCAGATGGGGCGACTTACACGCCAGCCCCCATAATTGCTTCTATGACCGCATGGGCGGCCTCAGAAGGTGAGCCAACTCGCGTTGTTGACGCTGGTGCTGGGTCTGGACGCTTTTTACTTGCTGCAGGTCTGCTGTTCCCCAAGGCGCATTTGGTGGCTATCGAATATGATCCAGTTGCCGCCTTACTCCTTCGCGCCAATCTGACTGTTGCCGGGTTGATTGGTCGGTCGACTATTATGGTTGAAGATTATCGACTTGCATCGGTTCCAAAAATTGAGGGCAAGACGCTATTCATCGGCAACCCGCCTTATGTTCGGCACCATCTGATCGACGAAAGTGCCAAACAGTGGTTCGGCGAGGTAGCTGCGAGTTATGGCGTGAAAGCTAGCAAGCTCGCAGGGCTGCATATCCACTTTTATCTTCGCACACTCCAGCTCGCCCAGCCCGGTGATTACGGGGTATTTATTACCTCCTCTGAATGGCTCGATGTGAACTATGGATCAACTCTGCGAAAGTTGCTCGCAAGCGAACTAGGGGGCGTCGCGCTTCACGTTCTTGATCCCGCAGCCATGCCTTTTGCCGACGCAATAACCACAGGCGCGATAACTTGTTTTCGCGTTGGTCGGCGTCCAAAACAATTCAGGGTTCGAGCGGTAGAATCGCTGGACCAGCTTAATGGGCTTTCGTCTGGACGATTGGTGCCTTGGGCGACGGTTGAAGCTGCCAATCGATGGTCCATTATTATCCGTCCGGGGCCAGCGGTCCCTGCGGGCTATATCGAACTGGGCGAACTTTGTCGGGTACATCGAGGCAGCGTCACAGGACACAATGACATATGGATCGCCGGAGACCATACCACTGCACTTCCGTTGGACGTGCTCACCCCCACAGTCACCAAAGCTCGTGACCTTATTCGTGCGGGAGACAACCTCATCGATGATATGGAACTTCGTAAGGTTGTGGACCTTCCGGCGGATCTTGACGAGTTGCCTGCGGCGACGCGTGCCAGTGTCAAAAAATTTCTGGTTTGGGCTAAGAAACACGGTGCCGATAAATCCTATACGGCGCGCAACCGCCGTGCTTGGTGGTCGATAGGACTTAAAGCTCCGGCGCCGATCATATGCACCTATATGGCGCGCCGTTCACCTGCCTTCGTCCGAAATCTCTGTGAGGCACGGCACATCAATATTGCTCATGGCCTCTACCCGCGTGATCCTATGACGGCTTCGCAGCTCGATCTGTTAGCTGGATGGCTCCGCAAAAATGTCAGCGTCGAAAGTGGGCGAACCTATGCAGGTGGTTTGACGAAGTTCGAGCCCAAGGAAATTGAGCGGATTGCTGTGCCTAGACTTGAAAATATGCCAATATGAAATCACCGCCTCAATGGACGGAGGCCGAGCTGACTGTCGAGGCCAGCAAATCGCGTCAGCTTTTTATTGACGAGCGATTGAAGGAACCTTTGGAACGCTGGATCTCTACCTTTGCAAAATATGAGATGCAATTTCAGCGCCTTTTTAATGAATATGGTGTCGCTAATCCGTCATCGTTAACTCCCGAACAGCTAGCGGCAGTTTTCAGGGATCAGCTTGGCGACGCGCTGCGTTATTTGGCTGGGCCGCCAATCTCAGCCGATGACTTAAAAGTCCTTGCGGACGCGTCGCTCGCCCCCGGCGTGATCGCAGCAAACCCAGACCAGGCACAGCGAATACTCGATACGATATTGATCGCAGTCGATCCTTTGCGCTTTCCGTGGATTGCTGAGGATCGCGAGCCAACGGCTGAAGAGCGGACAGTGGCGATTGTAGCGAGCGCAGCCCTAATCACAGCGCAGCGTGTGTCTACTGATCGGCGTAACCTTGGAAAGGAAGCGCAGGAATCGGCAGTGAAGGCGTTTCTTACCGATATGGGGTTCAAGAATGCGGGTACGCGGGTCATTAACACTCTCGCTGATGCCCCCGAAAAGGGCGAATTCTGTGGGGAAGCGTTGGTAGGAAGTAGGAAGGCAGATATTCCGGTTCGTTTGTTCGATGGTCGCCTTATGCCGATAGAGTGCAAGGTCTCCAACAGCGCCACCAACAGTGTTAAACGCATCAACAATGATGCAGCCGTGAAAGCCGGAATTTGGCATCGAGAGTTCGGTACCAACCAGATCGTACCTGTTGCGATGTTGTCCGGCGTATTCAAGGTCCGTAATCTGAAGCAAGCACAGACTGGCGGCCTTACACTGTTTTGGGCGCACGATCTGGCCCGAATGCAAGAATTTGTCGAGAGTACTAAGACCGGCTAACGATCGCAATTCTAATATGTTGGGGCAATCGTATCCGGTCTTGGTTGCCCCTTTCATTGTTGCAACGTGTACCATATTTGTTCCAAACGATGGGAATGTCGATTCGGCCCCTGCCATTGTCAAACTGCGAGACGCTCGCAGAGATGTTGGTGTCCGGCAGGGAGGCTTTTGCTTGGTGTCACGAATGTGGGCTGCAGCGGCAGATTGACATTGAGCAACTGTCCGCGAGGGTAGGGGAACAATATTCCCTCATCAATCGCCGAAGCCCTTGCCCTGAATGCGGCGCTTGGATGCGCTTTCATTATCGACAGGCTGCCTTATACCCGATGTGGGAGCATATCGCATTCTCCGGCGATTTTCTTTGGGAACGCGCAGCTGCTTCTGTCGGCAGAAAAACACTCAATCTCCCAAAGGATGCTCGCGCAGCTTAATCGTTCGACTTTCGTTCTCTCTTAGCGTTGTTTAGCGTACCATCAACGCTCTGCCCTCAACAGCGAAATCGCCAGCATGGTCTGGTCTGGCGATCATTGGGATATCGAGACCAAGGACGGGCACAAGGACAGCGCTCATGTCGCGATCATGGCGACAGGCGTGCTGCATCATCCAAAGATTCCCGATATAAAGGGGCTCGAAAGCTTCGCCGGTCGCGCGATGCATACAGCCCAGTGGGATACTGCCATCGATCTGACCGGTAAGCGCATAGGCGTGATTGGAAACGGGTCGACCGGCGTGCAGATGGTTACCCATCTCGGCAAGCATGGCCATGATATTGTCCATTTCCAGCGGTCTCCGCAATGGATCATGCCATACCCCAATTTCGAATATAGCGAAGAAGACAAGGCGAGGTTCCGCGCCAGCGTCGAGGCCATTGATGCCATTCGCTATGACGAGACCTATTGGGCCAATATCCGCCGTTTTACTTCGGGCATCACCGATTTTGATAGCCCGCAGATCCATGAGATTGAGGAGATTTGCCGCAATTTCCTGGAAAACGCGGTCGTCGATCCGGTGCTGCGTGAGAAGTTGCGCCCCACCTATAAGGCCGCGTGCAAGCGGCTTATCTATTCTTACGATTATTACAGCGTCGCCCAGATGCCCAATGTCGAAACCATCGTTTCCGGTATCAAGGAGATCGTACCCGAAGGAGTGATCGACAATGACGGTATATTGCACCCGCTCGACATATTGGCGCTGGCAACCGGCTTCCATACCGATCGCTTTGTCCGCCCGATCTCGATCAAGGGCCTGAACGGCCGCGATATTGAGGATGCTTGGGCGGAACGCTGTGCCGCCTATATGGCCATCTCCATCCCCGATTTCCCGAACCTTTTCCTCTTCAACGGGCCAAGTTCGCCTGTAGGAAACTTCTCGTTGATCGACGTAGCCGAACGGCAATGGGGATATGTCGCGCAACTTCTGGATCGTGTGTCGAGCAGCAACGCCAGCGGCATTGTTGCCAGCAAGGCAGCCTTTGACGATTATGAAGATCGTCGGATAAAGGCCGCAAAGGCAACGATCTTTGGATCAGGCTGCACAAGCTGGTACCTAGACAAGACCGGCGTTCCGATCACCTGGCCCTGGGATTATGATGCCTTTGCCGACGCCATGGCAAAGCCCGATTTTGATGCTTTCGATATGGTATAAAACAGGGGCCTAGTGCCCCTCAATACCATTCCAGCCATTTGGTTGTGTCGATCCGCGCTTCCGGTTTGCGTCCCGTTTTCGCCAATAGGTGAAAGCTCAGCCGCTCGTCCGCAGGGATCGGGCGGGCGATTTCGTAAACCCGGTCATATTCGCTATGGGCGATTTTCCAGCCGTCCGCAGTCCGCACGTAGCGATCGCGGTAGATCGCGGTTCCGATCGTGTCTTCCTGCCGAATCGGATCGATGAACCGATCCTCGAGATACCATGTGCCCTCGGCACTGTCGGGTCCGGTAAAGCCGATCTCCGGGCAATGGCCGTGATGCTGGGCAACAATATCGCTGTTGAATGCACTGCCGATAAAATCGACCATGTTCTGCCGCCCCTGAAGCTTCGCGCGGTAGCCGCCTCCGCGATAGTCAATCGTCACATCCTCGGTGAACACGCTGGCCAATTCAAGCTCGTTTCCGGTATCGATCGAGCGGAAATAGCGGTGCTTGAGTTGTTTGATATCCTCAAGGTCGGAAAGTTGCTGGAGGGTGAAGGGCATTATGCGGCCTCCCCGAAACTGGCTGGGGGATCACCCATCACGGCGACCATTGTGGCGCCCGCATCATCGACCGAATGGATCAGGCAGGAAAGCCGCCGCGAACGCGTTTCGGCCATCCACCAGCGGCCATCCTGCTTCACATAAACATCGTCATATTCGACACCCATTTGCGTCAACGTCTTGGTCGCCAAGTTGATGTTATGAAAGAACAGCGACCACTGCCCCGTCGCGCGGGTTTCGCTTTCGAAAGTCACGATGCCGTTTGCGCCATGGTGGATATCGAATATCCCCGGCGCGCAGCCCATTTGGGAATAGATGGCGACAAAATCGTCACGATTGTCGAACGGCGGGAAGCCGTCATAGGCAATCACCGCGCCAGTCGGCAGCAGGCAGTCGCGAACGGATTCAGGATCCTTGCTGTCGCAGGCGCGAAGGTAGCGCGCCTTGAGGTCGCGGATAGCGCGATCATCCTCCAATCTCTGCAATCTTTCTTCGATTCCCATCCCGCTTTCTCCTTTGCGTAGAGAATGAAGTCAGTTATTACGCAAATCAAGGTTTAATGGAGGAACAGATGCGCTTTCAGGGTAAGCAGGTTTTGGTAACTGGCGCGGCTTCAGGGATTGGCAGGGCAACCGCAATCCGCTTCGCCAGCGAAGGCGCCTCGGTGACCATCGGCGATGTCAACGAAGCGGGCTTGCAGAAAACCGCAGAGATGATGGACAGCGCTCCGCGTATCCAGCCATTCGATGCGACCGACTTTGAAAGTTGCCGCGCGCTGGTCGCTACCGCGGCTGCCGACGGGCTTGACGTGCTGTGCAATATTTCGGGCATGCTCAAATGGGGGCCGAGCACCGAATTTGCGGTCGAAGATTTCGAACGCATATTGAAGATCAACACCACAAGCGTCTTCGTATTGTGTCAGGCCGCGCTCCCCCACCTGATCAAGAGTAAGGGCAATATCGTCAACACCGCGTCGACCGCTGCCTTGCAGGGCATCGCTTACACCATCGCCTATTCGGCATCGAAGCATGGCGTCGCCGCGATCACCAAGGGGCTGGCAGTCGAGTTTGCGGCAAAAGGTGTCCGCATCAACGCTATCTGCCCAGGACATGTCAACACGCCGATGGGCAATTCGGCCCCGCCAGCGGGCGACGTCAATTGGGATCTGGTGATGCGCAACGCGCCCAAGCTCGAAAACGGCAGTTGCGAGCCGGAGGATATCGCTGCACTCTTTGCCTATCTGGCAAGCGAAGAGGCACGCAAGATCACTGGATCACTGTTCACCATCGACGGCGGGCAGCTGGCGGGATAGGCATTGGGATAAGGATAAGGAGAGAGGAAATGACGACGATACAGTTGGAGAAGATGTCAGAGCATGTCGGCACCGAGATGCTGGGACTCGATCTGAACAATCTAACCGACGGCGACGTCGCGGCAATCAAGGCAGAGCTTGCGGCACGCGGTCTTGTAGTGTTTCGCGACCAGCAGATTGATGAACAGGGGCACATCGATTTCGCGCGCAAGATCGGACCAATCGTCGTGAACAACTATTTTCCGGAGAATGGCAAATTCCCGGAAATTGCCGAAGTCCGCAAGGCAGAGACGCAATTGGCGAATATCGGCGGCGGCTGGCACACTGACCATAGCTATGACCAGATTCCCGCGATGGGATCGATCCTGGTTGCACGCGAGCTCCCACCTGTGGGTGGCGATACGCTATTTTCCAGCATGGCGGCTGCTTATGAATCACTTTCAGACGGGTTGAAGGCGACGCTGGAAACTTTGCGTGCGGTGCACACCGCAGACCATATTTACGGGCCGCAGGGCTTCCTCAGCAATTCTGATCAAGGATCTGATCTTAAAGGCCGGGAACTCAAGACACATGCGGTGCACCCTCTGGTGATCCGCCATCCAGATACGGGGCAGAAACTGCTCTATGTCAATTCCGCTTTCACGACGCATATCGAAGGCTGGAGCCGCGACGAAAGCCTTGCACTCCTCAACTATCTTTACTCGGTTGGAATACAGGATGAATTCCAGTGCCGCCTGAAATGGCAGCAGGGCACGGTTGCCATGTGGGACAACCGATCGACCTGGCATTATGCGCTCAACGATTATCATGGCCACCGGCGGCTGATGCACCGGATTACGATCGACGGCGTGCCTATCCACTGAACCCGAGCAAAGCCTGTGCACCTTCGCTGCCGTCGAGCGGGGCGTTCACGCGCCGCTCGACACGCCAGCCGCCGTCCGTGCGGACCAGTTCCCAGCGATTGGCGGATACGCGCCAGACTTCGAAGCCCGACGGAGTGTTGCGAAAAAACAACGCTGTGCCCCCGCGCCACTGCCCTATCGCCGTCAAGATCTATTGCGACGGGGCCCAGCAGAGGGCAGAGCGTGGAAAGTACGCTAAACAACGCTAACTGAGAACAAAACGGAAAAACTTGTTTAGTTTTCTCGCGCCTGCAATTTGCCCAGCGATGAGATCAATCCAGGAGGGCAGGGGGCTGTCTGGACGAGCGAGGAGCGCCTTCACAAGATGCAATGGGGGTTTACCACGCCAAAATTCAGCAAGCGAGATCCGACCAAACAAATTAAGCCCGATATTTGGAACAACGCTCGCTCCGAGAACCTTCACATTCCGCTGTGGAGGGAGAGCTTTGCGACCCGCAGATGCCTAATTCCGGTTATGCGCTTTGCCGAGGCCGAGGGACCGTCCGGCAATATGACCAGAACCTGGTATTCAGTTCCTCGCGGCGATTATGGTGACGGAGATCATTTCTCTGTTGCCGGCATTTGGCGCGAGGAGGAGGAGGGTAATGTATATTCGATGGTGATGACACGGAGCGCGCCACCTGTATCTCGGATTCATGATCGAATGCCGGTAATCATTGCCCCCCAAGATAGGGAAAACTGGCTGCTCGGTAGTCCCGAACAGGCGAAGGGTTTGTGCCGGCCTTGGGCCGGTCCTCTTGATGAGGATCGAACGCCCGAAAAATGGTATAGAGCTAAGGGAGACGGAGCAAATCTGCCATAGCTGCTCTTCTTGCTTGATCAATTCTGTTTAGCCATTACGTCCAGTCGCGCTACTTTGGAGGGAACCATGTCGGACGTTGAAGGAAATGCAGAATTATTCATTACGCTGACCGCAGACATTGTTGCAGCGCATGTCAGCAATATTAGCGTGGCCGTTTCTGATCTACCTCTGCTCATCGGGAATGTGCACAGCGCGTTGTCGAGCCTTTCCACTGGATCTGTTCAAGCAGCTCCACCGCAAGAGCCAGCGGTCCCGATCCGTAATTCGGTAAAGCGGGACTATATAATCTGCCTTGATGACGGTAAGAAATTGAAGATGCTGAAGCGGCACCTGATGACACATTATGGTATAACGCCTGAGGAATATCGGGCAAAATGGGGTTTGGCGGCCGATTATCCGATGGTTGCACCCGGCTATGCGGAGACCCGGCGCGCCCTCGCTCTTTCAATTGGTCTGGGCAAGAATAGCAGCGGTGGCAGAAAGCGGAAATAGTCCAGTCTCGCCATCTGTGCCTGACTAACGAAATATTTGGATTCTGCGACTAATTTCACTCCAAGCGGTTTTTGGAGCGATCGATGGTGCGTTCGGAACATGAGCGATTAAGCTGTCATCCTGAAGAGGAAAGCCTTGGTGTCGTTGCTGATAACCTGTTCCTCGATGTGAGACACCGCATAATGACGGCCGACTTCGGGCCGGGCAGTTTCTTCGATTGTCGTGCGCTTGCCTCAGCGCGAGGAATGGACGAAAATGTTGTCGAGTCTGTTGCGAGGGCGTTGAAGTGTCACGGCTATGTGACGGAAATGGGCGGCGGCAAATATCTGGTGAAGGGATGGTCGGCAGATGACTTTATGGCTGCACTCAGCAAAATGCGTGAAAGCCAACGCAGCACAGCGCAGCAATATTCGCGTCAGATATCTGACGATCACGCTCGTCGTCTCGCTTCTTGCCTTGATTTCAGGGTGTCTGACAATCCTGGGGCCCACGATGTCGAGCGCTTTTTCATCCGTTGGTGGATGTTCTTTCATTGCACCTTGCACGCTTATGGCATGCAGTCGTTTCGGACGCTGACATTGACCATTACACCGCCATATCTGCGGCGCCGCCTGATCACCGGTCTGTCGCCTGAGCTACTCAATGCAACTTTCGCCGGCCTGCGCCAGCTGTCAGCTGCCTTTGATGGGAAGCAAGTTGCTGAGGCTGGCTCACTTGTCGATCAATATGTCGATGCTATATCCCCGATCCTCACGGATACGAACGAAGCCTATAATCGCTTTCGTGGCAGCGCTGAGATTGACTATGCTTTTGCGCCTATTTCCGGCAAACCTCTGTTCCGCGAACCTGGTGATCGGCGGCCTGACATCCATAGGGGTTATCGTGAGCCGCTCAATTGGGAGCAGTTTTTGGAAATGCGGCTTTAATGTCGCCGGCAGCCGCTACAGCTCTGCTTCAAATTCGCCGCTTAAAATCGTATCTTTGCATTCTTGTTACGACTCGGTTGACGTCGTTCGGATCTTCGGGATTAAGGCACCACATTTGATCAGTCGTTCACGAATGTCTGGTCGAAAAACAGTATTCTTGGGGTTGGTGTATTTCCATATCCATCGGTATTCTGGGTGCTTCACACCATATTTAGCGTCGCCGCGTTCAATTTCAGAAACCAACCGTTCGAGCTTCTCGCGTGCTGCAGATATGCTCGATTCTTTCGGAATCAATGCGCCGCATTTGATGAGCCTTTCACGCAGATCAGGCCTGTAACAAGAACGATATGGCGATACGACGCGTCTTAGTATGTCTCCCGTGCTACCGTGAGAGTCTGACAGGGATGGCATTTTCAATCGTCCAGCTTCAATGTCAGCAACAATTTGATCGGCCTTTTGGACTTTTGGACCTTCGAATATATCGGTCAGGTCTATTCGGTCGCGCTCCAGATGACCCGTGGCGTCTATGACGTCAAACAGCGCGATCTTTGTAGCTCGTACAATTTCACTGCCAACTGCATAACTTTCGATTGTTGGTGCTTTGACCACATGGTTACTTGAGAAATTAACTTCTTGTAGCAATTTTGCGGTGTCGGCCAAGGCTGCAGCAGTCATTGTTAGGTCTTCGTCGGAATAGACTTTCTGTAGCTGTCCCGTGAAGTGGTTCGCGAATTCCCGGTTGTGAGCTGCAGCGATACTGATGGCATCTACAGCGTAATAGTATATGCTGGTTGATTTCCTTGCGGAGCGTCTCACCAGTCGACCAATTTTTTGTACTGCAGCCCGATAATTATATGCATTCCACGCGCAGTCGAAGCCATAGGTCAGTTGTGGAAAATCAAATCCTTCGCGCAAGCGATAGACAACGCATGCAACTTTGATGATGCCCGATGGATTAGTTAGCGTCCGCGCTCGTGGTGTAATTTCCGGTGTAGGCGATGGTGTATTCCGGGGTGGGGCATGCCCCACCCCGGAATGCGGCGTCGCTGGTGGCCACCGGGTTCATCGTTATGGTGG
>Ga0075154_10002602_pt1 | contig 11730 bp, 14 predicted proteins | sample JI71714BDNA_FD_70965 | JGI IMG/M metagenome (GOLD analysis project Ga0075154, IMG submission 70965) | Wastewater effluent complex algal communities from Wisconsin, to seasonally profile nutrient transformation and Carbon sequestration -... | ecosystem: Engineered > WWTP > Effluent > Algae... | reverse complement strand
TGGTCAGCTACTTGTAGTCGTCAAACTCCAGTTTCTGTACCCTGGTGCAGAGGAAGGACACTGCTGTTTTTATGGCTTTGCTCCTGTGACTTAAATACATAATTTCACCACCAGGTGGCGGAACAGTTGTGCCCTGCCCTCGTCTGACTTGTCTGTACTGTCATTTACATTAAATAGGCGAGAGGCAGCTTGCGTTTTGACACTTTATTCATGTCCCATGGCAATGCAGTTAGCATTATTTCTATTTACTCATACATGAAAATTTTTACTTTAGCTTTTACCATATAGTCAATGTTCATTTCCAAGTACTTTAGTACATTTCCTTGTGCCATGACAAGTGGACTCTCCTGACCAAATGTTTTATTCAGCATATTGATAATGTCTTCGACAACACTTTTGTCCATGTTTGATATCTTCAGGTTGTCTATGTGCCATATTATAGTACATTGTTTTCCTTTCATTTGTTCTAATTGTTTAGTTTAAAGCCCCATTCAATTAGGGTGTTGGATAATAGCCTCTGGAATAGTAGGGCTACCTTTAGTGTTCCATAAAATGCCTTCAAAGTTTGACGTATAACATTGTCTTGCTGATTTTTTTCTTCCGAACGTATTTTCTATATATGCTTGGTTAAAGTTTTACAATCAGTTCTGCTATTGTCCCTTCTAATGGCATTTCTACATCTGTTTCAATTTCCTATATAAATTAGATATTTATATGAAGATCAATCAAATGATGACCTTTCCAGTGACCAATGAGCCAACTCTTGAACCACAATATCATGAAGTACAGAATATCCTGCAATACTTGTTTCATCATTTGAATCATCCAGAAATGCTATTTCACTTGAAAGACTTGATAACCATGACATATTCTTTATTTTTGTCCGGTGACTCATCTTCCATGGATACGTCATCATCGTTCACATTGTTTTGCTCATCATTAGTTGTGTTGTATTGCTCATCATTTATTATGTTTGTTGTATATTGTCATTGTTGCCATTTTATTGCTGTTCACTCCTGTAGTTTCTTCATGATTGCCATCATTTGCATCAATGGTGTCTTGAGAATTTCCATTCCTGTGACTTTAGTGTCCATATCATTTTGTTGTGTGTCTTGTGTTATTTGATCTACTTGACTATCCACTCCTGTAATTTTTAATGTCTTGTCATCCTGGTCATTTGCATCATCTATGTCATTTCCATCCTTGTCTGTGAATACTATGCCCTTGTTTTTTACATGATGCGGCCAACCGGTGCACTGAGGCAATTGCGTCAGCAGGCATGGGCAGTACTGTCCATCTATTTTGAAATGATAATGTTTCCTAATTCTAGATTGATGAAGTAATAACTGTCCTGCGCATTGCCTGTTGGTCAAAGGGCTATAGCACCTTCTGTCCTGGGTATATGCGAATAGTTGTGTGGTTAGTGTACTTGCAAGAATGAGCCAAATTGTAAGATACAGTGTTTGTTGTAGTCGATTTTTGACTGGTGATTATCATGCAAGGGCATAGTGCTGGATGTACGCCATTCTTGTGTGGGAAGCAGTTCAACCAAAATAATGCATTGTACACTGTTTCCACTATTAACCTGTTGGGATATTGCTCAAAGGGCAATGTATTCACTGTTGCCCATACTCTTTCTTTGATGGTTCTGATGTGCCTTTCTTTACAGTGCCATATCCCTGTAGGTCACCTTTTCTGAGTTACAATAGCCTTGCCCACATTACAGTGTAGTGTCAGTACATTTTTTGAGTCTCCAATGTTGCTTAGTAGTTTTCCGTTTGAGAACACATCAACTGTGGATTGACTGTCCACTGGATCCACTAGCCAGTTTGTCTTGAGTAGACCATAGTACATCTTGTCGTAGCAACATGAATCCCTCATAATCGCCATTCTTGGATAAGATCAAATCTTCATCATCATCATTACTGCCTGTGTCATCATCATCACTTGATTCCTCGGATTGGGTTTCTTCTTCCACCTGGTGTAGTAAATTAAGCGCGCTGTAGCTAGGTGTCATGATGTCACTCAATCCACATCTTCATCAGAACTGCTGTCATTTTCATCATTATTCAATACTAGAAAACTGTAACCTTTTTCTGTTTGTCATTTTTACTTCCTGCTTTTTGTCAGAAAAGATTCATTCAAGTAATGGCCCACCTTTTCATATTTGTAGCATGTAATCTCCATTTTCTTATTGCCATTTGCCTCTGTGAACCTGTTTCCACACTAAATGGTAAACACTTGAAACTTGATATTTTTCGTTTTGAACCTCCATGTTTGCCATCATGCAAGTCACTGCGCCCTGTTTTGTTGTCTGTGTGATCTTTCATAGTGATGTTTGGTAATTTCTAACTTCGTGTTGCTAATGTAGAAAAAATTTAGCCATAAACTAAAAATTGATTCACATTCTAATAATATTAGAAATTATGAGCTAGTTCAGGAGCATGACCTCATAATTTTGATTTTAAACTATTTTCCAATGCTTCTGGCATTCTTTTTTCCCATTCTTGTTTTTTTATTTGAATCTTGATGCCCTGTTCATCCGGAAGTTTCTTTTCTTCCACTTTCTCTCCGATTGCACTGACTGCAGATTTCTTCTCATTTTTGTCGCCGTCATATTTTTGATCCTTCAACAGCAAAGATCGCATTTGCCTGACAGAAATATGATCGAGGACCGATCTGTACTCGCACAGACGTGTGAAAAATTCACGAAAAATCAAGTTCGAACCAACTAACATTCTTAAAAAGTTTAAAGAAAAGTTCGCTTTATAAATAAAAAGGAACATAGCGACACCAAGAGCAAAAATGAACATGACCAATTGATGAATATACTGAAGCGTTCTAAGTAGAAATATTCTCTTGTCTCTAGAAACATACATGATCTCTTCTAGAAGACAGAGCAGAAGATCAGTGTCCATTCAAGCTTGTATAAAACTGGACAGGATTGTACTACCACAAAGATCAACTATCTGAAGGCGCAAACCTCAGTAGAACTATATGGTAGATATATTTTTCACATTGGAGACCGTCATAGTGGAAACAAGTGGTTTCCCCATAGCTGAATCTCTCCCCAACAAAACAAGTCCAACTGCAGTGAGATTTCGCTCTTTCCAAGCATGAACTTTATAAGGCAAGAGAAAGGGAGCCTGATCCCAATAAGTCAAGTTTCTATTGGGACTGCAGTAGTTGTTAGGCAATCCCTCCTGAATTTCAGATTAAATGCTTGTTGTCTTGATTTATTTTTGTGCATTCACTATAACCGTGAGCAACACCAAGAGAGAATCAGAATATCGCTAAGCAAGAACTTGTGGACTATTTTGTTGATTGACAGTTACAACTTGATAAGCAGGTTGCACTATGGCAGGCCAAACATTATGCTATACATACAAGTTATAGATTTATAGAGTATTATGTTAATGAGATAAAGTGTTCTCATGCTTACAATAACCCCTTCCATGCAAACAGTATTCAAGAAGGATATGAAGTCAATTGGTTCATATGCTCACCATCAATATGGTGTTGTGGAGCGTGCTTATCGAATAATTACAAGGCAGTAGAGTCCAATGCTTCTTCTTACTTTGATTCACTGTATCTGTTGAGCTGTGGTGGTTTTCAATCAAGAAAGTGAAAGCTAGTGATATACACAATGCATCTGAGTCTCAATTTGATTTCGTAACAAGCTTGTGAAAGTAAACTGAGTAATAATTTATCCAGAATTAATCAAAGTTATGACCTCCTTTTTAGACCAAAGTCATGGCCTCCTTTGTAGACCCAAAACAGGAACTTTGGAAGACTTGAATCCAATGACCTTGAGCGAAAACTAAAATACTGAAGATTCTTCTATCTGCCGTCAAGCATTGAATGTTCTTGACAAGGACGGATACAGGCAAGTTTGTCAGAATGAGATTGACATTTTGGAAAAGATAGCTAGAAATGTAATCGAGAGACCTGTTTAAATGAATTTCCCACCAGGTTCATGGCTTTCAGGTGCAAGAGATATCATGACGGTATTGCGAGAAAGCTAAAAGCAAATTCTGTGTCAGGGGTGACAGAAAGATTTCCACGTAGGGATTGGTCTGAGAATTGTAGTATTGTTAAAATTGAATACCGTTCGTTTATTGTTTATTCTTCATTGTGGTCAATCTGGCCACGAATCAGCTTTTCCACGTGCTGATATCGATGGTAAAGAGTGCTGTGAAAATGGAGTTTATGTTTCTATGCCTATGGGATTTGGACAGCAAGGAACATTTCTCAAATTAAAGTTTATGGGCTAGGATAAGGCAAAGTTGGAACCGGTGGGTTTGATTTATAGAGCAGATATTGACCCTTGTCTCTTCAGCTATGTGTATTATATTTTGTTCATTTCACCAAAACAATCGTATATTGTAGAAGTTCTGGAGAGAATGAGACAGCAACATCTCAAATTAGAAGTTTATTAATTTGACATTGATTATTTTGTAGATTCTGACTTTTCACGAATATGGCCTAATGAAGGCAAGCATTGGTTTTGCATTCTTATAGCAAATAATCAAGCAAGGATGTGCTAGTTTCCAGAATCAAGGCTGATGGACTAGCGATTCACATGAAGAATCTCGTAGAGCTTGCATAACAACAATTGGAAGAATTACGCCAAGTTGCGAGTTTTATGCATTAAAGTATCATTGATTCAGATCCAAGTTGAAGTGAATCAAAGTCGAAGAAAGGAATCTACATATGGAAGAGTTTAGTCATGGGATTGAGGAACAATACATTCCTGAAAAAAATAAAACTGCAATTGCCTTTATATTTACATTTTGAGCAGATAACTACGTTTGAGAGGGAGTGTCATAATATGCGCAAATTGAACCTTGACTGCAGAAACTCAAAAGCTCGTACAGTATCATTTATTGTCCACAGTATTATGTCATTTCTATATTTTACTAGAAATTAACCTCAAATGTTTTTAGACCTTTACATTGCTTGCTTTATTTCTATGACTACTTTGCTTAACACATATGCCAACTTCATCTATTTCATTGTGCATTAACCAGTTTGTTTATTCACTTACAGCATAGTTTGCTGGACTTCCCAAATCTTGGGCAGGAGAAAGGAATTGATGAACTCCCTTTCCCATCATTGTATACAGCATGCTTCTGATAATATAATCTTGGCTGGTTTGTGTAGTACTTTTTCTTAGATCAGTGAATGAGTTAAATGTGTCGATTTGATCCTGCTAATTGCTTCCTTTTAGTGTGAAATATCCTTTATCGAAGTTTGAATTTCAGTATAGCCCTAAATCCTTTGAGTTTAGAATCACCATTCGATCTAATTTTTAGTTCGGACAAAACTCTTGTACTATTTATTATGGTATTTAGATGCCATGAATGTTTCGTGACATACAAAAATCTTGTTGTATGTGAGTATTCTTCAAAAGATATTAGCCATGGTCATATGCAATGGCAAAAGAAAAATCTGAATCGCTGTGAGGAGATTCAACGCGAAATGTAGAGGGTTGATTCTTGCCACAAGGGCAAGATAATTTCCAGACTTGATGAATGAGAATATTTGAAAACAAGATGTCTGGCAGCTGCATGAAAAGAGCCAAGTGCTGAGAGACGCCATCTGTTAAAGGGCTCTTTGAATGAGTATAGCTAAGCTGTATTTCCATTAACTCAAAATTATAAGGATTTATTTAATCGCACAATTTCTACGAGAATTCAACAGAAACCAACTGTGGCACTGACCGCATGCTGCTTTTCTATGGTATACAAACAGGTTATTACTCCATGTGCATCACAAATTAACAACATCTGATACTCTCACTTTGTGACAGCATGGCCTCTAGTCAGCTTTCCTCCATGTACTTGTCATTTCCAATCTAAGATCTTGCATGTTTTCGCAATTCTTTCCATGCAAGATTCTTGGTGTATAGGTCAGAACTACTCTCTATTCCTGGTTATCACCCCTTGTTCCTTCAACTCTCACAAATAATACTTTCTTGTTTCCATGTGCCTATTTCAGCCTCCTACACTGTAATTATTCACCAAATCAACTGCTACCTGATTGTCCAATTCGAAAACGATAGGGAAGCGCCAATTTCAGGCCAATTGATTCTAGAAATCTCATCAAACAAGAATGAACGGGTACCACAGACACTTCTTCTTGTTTCTGTATCCTTTGCATAATCCAAATCGGATCATGCTAGGATCTGCAATTCGAACTCTGGGTCACAATCCAAATATGGTCTGGTTCCAACACCAATCATCTTTCTCTATTGCCCGAACAGTGGCTTTGATGTGGGCCTGTGATGTTCCACTTCACATGAATCTTGATAGCTCCTGAATAGCATTGTAGATCTCTGGGCGTGATCATCGAATGATGTGCAGTAATTTGCCTACACCACTTTGATACTTGGTCTGCTCTGCCACACTTAGAGATTCCTGTTCATTTTGCACTAGCACTGATCCTGCTTCTGCCAGTATCTTCACGTTGCTGACAACACACTCAAACTCATGCTCAATACTCTGAAACAAGACTGGTTGGGTGAACTTAGAGTTCCTAGTTCTATCTATTTTGCAACCCACATATTCCATCAGTTCACCCACATCATCACAGCTTGATTTGCTCCTTAGAGACCTTGACTTTATCTTCATTACCTGCTATCAGAAAGTCATCAATTCCTGTCAACGAAACAATAGGTCCAGTCATTGTCCTGCTATAGTACAAACAAGGATTGGCCATTGACTGGTTTTACCTCATTACCTTCAAGGCCAGTGTCAGTGTGCACCAGAAAGCTCTTCCATCTTGCTTTATTCTGTAGATTGTTTGCAATATTAACAACAGCACGTTTCCATGGTAGAATTTTTCAGACCATTCCAGCACCTTCATGTAGATTGGTTTTTCGTCTTGAAAGTTGCCACACAAGAATGCACCCTTCACATCGATCAGTTCATTTGTCCATCAAAATAGCACAGACAGCACAGGCATGACATGAATAGTAGTTTCATTAGTAACAGGTGATGAGATATTGTCGGATTTGTAGTGCACGCCATTCATCTGCATAAAACCTCTTGCATTTATTCTTCTTCATTGCCCAAGTAGTAGTTATCACCTTGGCTTCTTTAGGCACTTCACCTTTTGGCACAGATTTCCAGATATTCATTGCCACCATCCTCTCATGATCTTCTTTCACTGGTTGATCCCATTCAGGCATATCATTTGTCTTCATGGCTTCCTTATAGGTCATGGTGTGCAGTTCTGCGGTGTTTTAAAATCCTCCTTCCAGACCTGCACCAAAACAGGCCAGTTCAGATTCTTCTTTTACCATCTATTTCTCTTCACACAGCAGTTCATAATAGTTCTTTGTGGCCAGACCTTCCAGTCCTGATGACACAATTGGCTGAGACATTCAGCTCTTATCTATACTGTTCAGGCTCTTATCTATACTGTTCAGATAACCTAGAAAGCCTCCCATGGCAGATGGTTGCATACACCCACTGTAATAATCAGAAAACCATCTTGAGCTCCTCCAATCTGCTCAGGTTCTTCTATTCCTTGTAGTTCTAGAAATTCTGTCTATATTTATTCCAGCCTCCTACGATAGTCTTCTTCAACAATTTGTGAAAAATCATCTCTTGTTACATGTACCTGTCTAGTAAACGGTTCCACATACAATATACATCCCCATAAATTTACTCATATCCCACAATCATGCATATGCACAACTTTGTCAGCAAGTTTGGGAGAAGTGTTAGTGACAATCTTCAAAGTACCTGCCTTGCCAAACAACCTTAGATGTTTTAACCAGTGTGGGTTCTGCCCGAAAATGTGTTGCTAAAGTGTTGCTCTTTCCCATTCACTGACATTATTACCAATCCATCAAGATCAGTTCCAGTCTTGAATGCCTCCCTGTACGAATGAACTCAGTACTTCCAAGGGACGTTTGCTTCAATCAACAATGCTCTACCCATATTACTAATCACTGCAAATCCTAACTCAGCCATGTGATTATGCTGTGATGTGTCTCTTGGTGTATACTGAAATCGCCAATTGAATTTCCAATCTGCACTCTTACTACATTGCTCAAATCACTTGTTATCCTGCATTATCTGATCATATGTACTTTATCAGCAACAAAAGTACTAATACCTTTGTGCCCTCCATGTTGACACCAAATCTCTCGCCTATCTAGGTTGCTTAGCATCAGGTTGGCTCCTTGGTACTCTGCCACCAAGATCAGTGTGGGGTAGTATTTCTCCTGTTCTTTGGCAAATACGGTCCCAATCATTTCATCATCTTTGATACTGCCTTTAGTGTGCGCATATGCATGCTCCAGAGTTGCAAGCGACAAAATAGAATACTTGCCCAATTTGTACCTCACTTCTGCTATGGACTGCACATCATTAGGATGGTAGATCTCCTGCAACTGAGTCATTTCCTTTTGTGCATCTCCTTCTGGTCATTCAGTAGTAATTGCTCATGTCAACAGTCTCAGCAGCTCCATAGGCTTCAAAGCCAAGGCCAGGTATTAAATTGCTTGATGGTTTGCGTTAACTGCAGCTTTCTTCTCTTTGTCAGTTGTCCCTGCCTTCTAACTATTTTTGTACTCAAAACAGAGGCATGCATGTTAGTATCAATTGCCTTTCCAAGTGCACTAACTATTTTCTTGACCTGGGCACATGCTTTCCACTGAATCTCTCACTTGTCATAGTTGTCCTCATCTCCATAAAAGATTGGCAGCCTTGCTTTCTCAAAGTTTGCTGACATGTTTTTCTTCTCCTTCTTTTCCTGATATTTCTTCTTAATCAATAAACTTTTGTTTGAATCACTTTTTGCTAGGTCCTCAACTAATATACTTCAAAGTAAGTTAGAGGGCCCTCTGAATCAGTATTGCTAAGCTGTATTTCCATTAACTCAAAATTATAAGGATTTATTTAATCATGCACTCTATCCAAGAATTTGTCAGATACCAACTGTGGCACTGCCCATATGCTTCTTTTTCTATGGTATACAAACAGGTTATTACCCCACGTGCCACAAATTAAAAAACATCGAACACCATCAACCTTGAGTCAATGTAGCACATATTAAAAATTTCACCGCCATCTGTTAGGAAAATAGACTCTATGACACACTTTAAAGTAAGAACAGTGAAAGCTTTGCATAAACTATTTTCTGAGTTGATCAAGTTCATACTAAGCCAGTTATACACAGAAAACCCCAGCAATCTACGCGGCTCTCTTTATTGTCCAGAAAAATAGTTATATTCACTGATGTGATTTCGGAAATAACAGCCAACCATAACCAGGGGCATTTAGAAGTTTCATTATGTGTTTGAGATTTGATAACTTCTATCAGAGAGATTCTAATGTTGAAGAAAGATTCACTTTAACATTCCCTGAAGAATTACCACCAAATTAAACCTCTCACCTTGTTGATGAATACTAGTATCCACGCTTATGAAAGAATCCAGTTGGGTATTGTCACAGTCCGCTTAATTTCTGACACATGAGATATTAATTACAAATAGCCTCTAACAAGCATATTTAGAATGATTGACACCTCAATCTATCACAGATTTTTCTATCGATAAGATCCGCAGCAAAAGGTTCAAACCTCTGAGTTCATTTGCGGCTGGAGAAAGTGATTTTATGAGAGTGCTTCCATGTATGTTTACTGCACATTTTCTCTTAAAAGTAAAAGTAAGTTAACTGAACAAGGAATTTATTCAGATTCTGGATTGGGATCAAATTCCAAGAACACGACAACTTCGGAAATATGTCATACTAAAAAACTGGAACGAATTAAAACTGACAGAAAAGAAGAAAGAAAAATTATAAGGTCGATTTTGAAGCCTTTTCGACTAGCTTATATTTTCTAATTTATTAGAGGTGTTGTAACTTTAGTATATTCTCTAAATTATCAACATTAAATTAGAAATACTCAATACCAACCACTATAAACGAGCATATGGGTTTAAGCCTGTACCAGACAAGCCTGATTGAGGTCAGGGTTGGAGGGGCCGTGGTTACAAATAAAAGGAAATAAGTACAAGAAAAAGTCTTGAACTAGAGGTAATTAATGTTTTGTACTGGTAGAGAAGGCCCTGACGTATATTTGGAGACAATTGAAAGGTTCCGTTTTTAGTCCAGCGCACAATTCCAGCATGGCAGTGACGTGACTAAGTGTTTGAGAACAGAGGAACTTGCCAAGCAAAAGTACCTTTTTTCACATGAATGACATTGTCAATGCCAAAGGTACTCTGAACCATATTACATACACATAATGTGCTACTTTCCCTTTGCGACACCGATTTGAAAGACTTGTTAAAGGCTGATTTGGAATATAAAGACGCACATTCTAACATAGCTATAATGGAGTTACTCAATATAAATAGAAAACTTATGTAAACAATAGCCAATAATGACCTGCAGGTGAGACATAACAAGGCAATGGCTAACTTGATATTTTCAGGCATGTACTGTTTTCAAGAAATCCAGAAGTTCAGAGACAAGTATATGGCAATGTATAATATGTGTTATGGGCTCAATCTGAGATTCAGAAGATGCAAGAATAACATGATCAACAAACTAAAAGTAAGGGCTAAACAACCTAACTGAAGAGGAACTTGAAAAGGCAAGGGATGAGACAAAAAAAGAGCATCATGCTATCCTTTTCTTATACAAAGCAGAAAGACAGAAGTAAGGAAAAATTCATAGAAGTAATGGAAGATTACAAATTATAAAGAAAGAATTCATTTACAAAATTGAGAGCAGATGTATGCATAGTATTGGCAGTATGGCTAAATAAATACCGCAATAAGCATAACAAGTACTCAGAAAGCAGTGACGCAGTGACATTCACAACTAAATCTTAACAAAAGAAGGAAATGAAGGTGAAAAAAGATATTACATGTTACAAATGTAAGAATTAGGGATATTATTCGAATGTTTGTGATGAGGACGAAATTTTGAAGTCAGGCAATACTATAAAACGATCAAAATTTTTGTTACTGAAGGACAATGACAGAAGCTCTGGTGACAAGGATGATTCTGGGTACCATAGCGTGGAATTGTATTTACTGATAAAAATGGCAACATTAAAAGTGCTGAGAATGATGACGGGGAATAGTTCGAGGGATATGAAAAGCACTTGTCAGAGGTTGTGTAAATAGTACTACAATTGGAGCATCAGTAAAGTCTGTGAGGCATATGCATTGTAATGTCTTGTGTACAGAACCCAGGAATGAGAAATGTCTAATAAAGGGCTTAGGGTCAATTAAGGGCTTAAGGTCAATGAGTCAAACTGATGATGTAACAATGCTGTTGAATCTGGTAGTCAAACCAGAAATAGTGATGATGTAATCCTTATAAGTTTAGTTTATGGGAAGTTTAGAGACCTCTAACATACTTTGAAGTATGCTGGATGAGGGCCTAAACTATAAATAAAGTTATCATGTGAATAGAAAAAAATGTCTGAAGAAAAGGAAAGATGAAGCTACCTAGCTTTGATGGACATGCAGAGAATTATGACAAATGGGAGATTAAGTGGGCAGCCTTTGCAGAAGTGGAAGGGCTTAGTGATGCATTGGGTGATTGTCTTGATCCCAACATGCCAGACTCTAGTGTCTCTGTTCTAGTAAAGTATGCAGCAGGAAAGTTGCAAGCGGCTGTCGTTAAAACGAACAAGAATGCAATGGCCTACCTGGCATTGGCTTTTGACAACATGAAGTTGTTGAGATTGGTCACCAAG
>Ga0075154_10002601_pt1 | contig 11734 bp, 7 predicted proteins | sample JI71714BDNA_FD_70965 | JGI IMG/M metagenome (GOLD analysis project Ga0075154, IMG submission 70965) | Wastewater effluent complex algal communities from Wisconsin, to seasonally profile nutrient transformation and Carbon sequestration -... | ecosystem: Engineered > WWTP > Effluent > Algae... | reverse complement strand
ACTGCAAGTTGGATACCTAAGTTTGACAACATACCTACGGCTGCAATCGCAATACCATAAAGACCTGCAAATTGGTGAGCACCAATAATTGCTGCTGCCAATACTAAAATAGGAAGCGCAGTTGATTGCATACCTACTCCTAGACCAGCAATAATGTTTGTTGCAGCTCCTGTCAATGATTGATTTACAATAGATTTAACTGGTTTTGTACCCGTACCTGTGTAAAATTCTGTGATAATACCGATAGCCAAACCAGCTACCAATCCAATAATCACAGCCCAAAACACACCCATAGAAGTATATTCAAATCCTTTAGCATCTGTCCATGTTGCAGGAAGCATCCATTGTACGATAAAAAATGTAGCTGCAAGCATTAAAGCCGCAGCGATTAACTCACCTCTATTTAAAGCTTTTTGTGGATCACCACCTTCTGCAACTTTTACAAAAAATGTACCTAAAATAGATGTAAGAATTCCAACACCTGAAAGTACTAGAGGTAATAAGATTGCATTTAAGCCATTAAAATCATTTGTATTTTCAAAACCACCCATACCTACGAATACAGCACCAAGTACCATCGTACCTATGATCGCTCCAACATAAGATTCAAAAAGGTCAGCACCCATACCAGCTACATCACCTACATTATCACCTACGTTATCAGCAATAGTAGCAGGGTTAAGCGGGTGATCTTCTGGGATACCTGCTTCTACTTTTCCTACTAAGTCAGCACCAACATCGGCAGCTTTAGTGTAAATACCACCACCTACTCTCGCGAAAAGTGCGATAGATGAAGCTCCGAATGAAAAACCTGTAAGTACAGTGATAACTTTATTGATATCACCTGCCCACATATTATTAAATAAGGCAAATAGAAGACCAAGACCAAGCAACCCTAGTCCTACAACACCCATTCCCATTACAGATCCACCAGCAAAAGCTACTTCAAGAGCTTTACCTAAACTAGTTCTAGCTGCATTGGTAGTACGGACGTTAGCCTTTGTTGCTACTTTCATACCTATGAACCCAGCCAAAGCTGAGCAAAAAGCACCAATGATAAAAGACACACCCACCAATGGCGATGATGCTTCACTCATTCCTCCTATTCCCATAAGGACGGCTACAACCACCACAAAAATAGCTAATACTTTGTATTCAGCTCTTAAGAAGGCCATCGCACCATCAGAAATACTCTTGGCAATACGTGCCATTTTTTCTGTTCCTACTTCCTGCTTTGTTACCCATGCACTTTTCCAAAAAGTAAATAGGAGTGCAAAAACACCAAAAACAGGGATTAAATAGATCAAACTTTGTCCCATAATTTGTTGATTATTCGTTAATAATTATTAAATCGTTGTTAATTAAGAGCGCAAAAGTACATTTTCTATATTATATTACAAAAAATAGTAAAAAGACTTTACCAATAAAAATTTGCATCTTAGATTAATGTACCAATTATTTCATAACTAAACTGACTAAAATATTAATTACCTTTACGCCTTTATGAAACGAGAGTTCACGATAAACATCATATTGCTGGTCATCATTAATTTATTGATAAAACCTGCTTATATCTTTGGAGTAGATGCCCGAATACAGAATTTAGTGGGTATTGAATCTTATGGAATGTATTTTGACTATTTTAACTTTGTTTTTCTTTTTCAATTTTTGAATGATCCTGGATTGCAAAATTGGAATGCACAGCATGTACCAAAAAACAGAGAACAAGTTGGTACAAATTTAAGAAATCTACTTAGCATTAAATTAATATTTGGGCTATTATTTACTAGCATTACATTAATTTCTTCCTTTTTTGTGGGTTATGACAATCAGATGATGATGCTATTTTTATGTTTGAATATGATATTGAGTACATTATTTATATTTTTGAGAGGGACAATTGCAGGATTAGGGCATTATAGAATTGATAGCTTTCTCTCGGTTTTGGATAAAGCACTTATGATCGTAATACTAGGCTACTTGGCTTGGATTTCTTCCTATCAAACTCGTTTCGAAATATCGGCCCTTATTTATGGACAAGGACTAGCTTACCTAATAGCTTGCATGGTTGCAGGTGTTTTTCTATACAAAAAGGTAAGTTGGAAATCTAATGCATTTACTTTTAAATATCTGCTAGATGTCCTAAAATGGAGTGCACCCTATGTTTTGATTCTTATATTTATGACTTCATACAATAGACTCGATGGTGTAATGCTCGGTAGAATGATAGATGACAATAGTTATCAAGCGGGTGTATATGCTACCGCTTACAGGTTTTATGATGCTGCTAACATGATAGGTTATCTATTTGCAGCCCTACTCTTACCGATGTTTGCTGCTAATATGAATGATCATAAAACTTTACATATTCTAAAGGAAATAGGTCTGAGATTTGTAGTTTTAAGTGCTGCCATGATTGTTTTGAGTATTGTATTTTATGGAGAAAATATGTTGGCCCTTTTATTTGATGAGTTCACGCCTGAGTTTGTGGTAGTCCTTAGATTACTAATTTTGAGCTATTTTATGGTTGCTGTTGCTTATATATATGGTACCATGCTTGTAGCTTGTGGAAAGGTCAGATATCTTAATTATTTATTTGGCATTGGATTATTATTAAATATCCTATTGAATTTGTTCTTAATACCAAACTATATGGCAGTAGGAGCTGCCGTGGCTACCCTGATAACACAAACTTTTGTATTGGCAGGTCAAATTTTTCTAGTAAAAAAAGAAATAAAGATTGGTACATCCATAAATGAAATTTTGAAGATTTTCGCATTTGGAGCCATAAGCACAGTACTTTTTTACGTCTTAAATATATCATTAGCTTTACATTGGACGGTAGTACTTAGCATTAGTATATTAATTTGTTTACTTTTGTCGTTTATTTTAAAAATAGTAGACAAGCAGGAAATTTTCCAACTCTTAAAGAGAGAAAAATGACCTCCAAATTTCAATTTATTTAATAGTTAAGCAATTTTATGGACAACGAATATAACTTATCTGATTTATTGTCACAATTACTTAAATGGAAGAAACAACTCATTTGGGCTGTTGCCATCATATTCACAATAAGTGTTTTAGGTAGTTTTTTAATGCCAAATTATTATCAGGCAGAGACTACTTTTTATGCAGCTAGCCCCGACCTTGCCAAACCCATTCCCATTGGTGATGATGAAAAAGATGTGCGTATTTATGGAGATGATAATGATCTTGACAGGTTATTTACAATCGCTTCTTCATACGATGTTTTGTTTTTTTTGATAGATTCTTTTGATTTATATACCCATTATGATATTGATAAAGACAATTCAAAAGCAAAATTTAAGGTAAAAGAAGAACTCTTGGCCAATTATAAAACTATTAAAACCAAGTACGGAGCTCTGCTGCTCATCGTAGAAGATAAGGATCCTACCATGTCTGCCAAAATTGCTAATGCTGCCAGAGAAAAAATAGAACAATTAGCTCAGAATATAGTCAAAGAAAGTCAAGGCAAACTCATCTCAAATTATGATGCCAATCTAATCAAAAAACAAGTACTCAGTGACTCTTTAGGTAAAGCATTATTGAGACTAAAAGAAACGGCAGGAATTTTTGACTCAAGAAGCCAATCGGGGATTTATACAAATTTACTTGCTGAAGCAACTTCAGACTTAGAAGACGCTAATGGTAAAGTCAGTTTTTACAAAAAATATCCAGCCTATAGAGACTCGGTCATCAGATATATGGCGGTAGCTATGGGTGCCCAAGGCAAAATCCAGAAAGCCACCAAAGAGCTTGAAAGATATGCGCCCGTCATCTCAGAAGTAAGACAAATGGAGCAAGAACAAGGTAGATTGCACGACCAGATAAGTTTAGACAAAGAAAGACTTAAACAACTAAGTGCCACTTATAATGCTCCGTTCTCAGCCTTACATATAGTAGAGAAAGCAGACATTCCGGTACAGAAATCAAGGCCAAAACGATCTATCATAGTACTCCTAGCTACCATGATAGGTTTTATGTTGAGTTGTCTTGCTGTCTTTGTTTTAGAAAATATAAATAGACCTGCACTACAGAAAAATGCGTAGCATGTCTAATGAGTCAATAATATTAGGGATTCATAACCACAAGATATTCAAAGGATTCTTGGGTCTGCTGGTATTTTGTACGCTCGCTTCTATATATACTGAAAGCTACTTACCATATCTTTTACCTGCGGGAATGATAGGGATTGGTTTGATTTATGACGATTATAGAAGATTATTCTACTTAATATTTGCAGTTTTACCTTTTTCTGTGGAGATGTATTTTGAAGGAGCAGGACTAGGTACGGATTTACCTTCAGAACCATTGATGCTACTTTTGACGGGTATTACAATTGGTACACTTTTAACAAGGCAATTTTCCTTAAAGACCCATTATGTAACGCATCCTATATTTTTAATGATCGTTCTACATGTTTTTTGGATTTTTGTCACGACAATTAATTCTTCATTCTTGCTAATTTCCATAAAGTTGTTCTTAGCCAAATTGTGGTACATCTTGCCTTTTTTTGTGTTGCCATTAATTTTTGTGAGACACAATTATGACTTAGAGAAAGCATATAGGATTTTGTATAAATTTCTTTTTGTTGCCATCCTTATTGTGCTCGTGAGACATGCTCTTCTAGATTTTAGCTTCGCTGCTAGTTATGAAGTTGTCCGCCCTTTTTTTAGAAACCATGTCAATTATGCCGCTATATCTGTAGTATGTCTTCCTTTTGTTTGGGCTTTTATGAGAATTAATAGCTTAAGAAAAGTATCCAATAAACTGATGATTTTTGTTTTTATTACCTTCATTACAGGTATTTATTTTAGTTACACTAGGGCTGCGATACTCTCTATGGTCATTGCCATTGGGGCTTGGTATATTATTAGTTTTAGAAAAGTAAAACATGCACTCTTTGTCAGTTCATTTATAGCATTAGTGGGCATCATATATTTATCATGGGATAATAAATACATGGATTTTGCGCCTAATTTTGAACGAACGATTACGCATACTGAGTTTGACAATCTGATAGAAGCTACTTACAAACTTGAAGATATATCATCTATGGAGCGCGTCTATAGATGGATGGCAGGTATAGAAATGATCAAAGATCGTTTTTGGTTTGGATTTGGGCCAGGTACTTTTTATTCAAATTATAAAGCATACTCCATATCACGATTCCAGACATATGTAAGTGACAACCCCGATCAATCAGGAATACACAACTATTTTTTAATGACATGGGTTGAGCAAGGTTTTATAGGTTTTATTCTATTCATAGCCTTGTGTTTTATCTTATTGATAGAAGGCGAGCGAGTATATCATATTTGCACGGATAGGGAAGATAAATATATAATCATGGCATCTACACTAGGATTTATCATCATTTTTGCCATGTGTTTAATCAATGATTTGATAGAAACAGACAAAGTAGGTCCATTCTTTTTCTTTAATGCTGCAATCATCATGTTTTTTTCATGGAAATATTCAAATGCTCCAAAAAGTAACATTGAATGATAATAAAAATCATTTTTCTAATTTCTACAGAAAAAATCAGCAGCATTTATTCAAGCTTCATGGTTCAAGTTGGTAATTTAATTTAAAAATAAATAGGTGTCTACACATAAAGATCAAGACATTAAGTCCGTATTGGAAAATCTGAAACTTTCCAAAATTTTTCTCCCGACAATAATCGGTATTGGTGTGGTCGTATGGTTGATGAGCAGACAACTTGATGTCTCTGAGCTAGCCAAACTTGATAAAAGTGCCCATACTATCTTTTGGATCTTGATGGCAGTATTCATGTATGTGCTAAGGCATTTATTCTATGCATGGAGATTAAGAATTGCAACAGGATATGCATTTTCATGGCTTAAAGCAATCCAACTAATTGTCATCTGGGAATTTTCCACAGCTGTATCTCCTACTAGTGTTGGTGGTGCAGGCGTTGCATTCTTCCTATTAGCTCAAGAGAAACTTTCTGGCGCAAAATCTATATCAGTTGTCCTTTACACCATGGTGATAGATACGATGTTTTTTGTATGTGCGTTGATAGTTTTGTATTTATCTATTGGTCCTATTATGATCCGACCAGGTATGGTCGAATTTAGTGACATAGATGGATACGGTATTACGTTTCTGACGGTCTTAGGGTTTATGGGTATCTATGGGTCCATTTTCTTTTATGGCTTATTCATCAATCCAGTCGCTATAAAAAGATTGTTAATTGTGGTAAGTAGGTTTCCATTGCTAAAAAGGTTCAGAACAGAATTGCGCAATACTGCTTATGATGTGGTGACCTCAGCCAAAGAAATACAACAAAAACCAGCTAGTTTTTTCTTAAAAACCTTCGGTTGTACTATGGGAGCTTGGACGGTGAGATTTCTAGCTATCAATTGTCTTATCATTGCATTTGTAGCAGACTACGACTCCACTCCATATGACAACTTCATTATTTATGCTAGGTCTATAGCCATGCACACTATAGAAGCGTTTAGTCCTACACCTGGCGCTGCTGGAGTAGCTGAATTTTTATTTGGTGGATTTTTTACAGATTATATTCCTATTGGACTTGCAGCTTTGATAGCATTAGTTTGGAGATTGATCGGATATTACTCTTATCTGATAGCAGGTGTTATTATTATTCCAAATTGGTTTGTAACGCTTCGTGAAAGAAAAAGACTAGAAAAAGAAGGGATTGTAAATGAGTTATAAATCAAAAATCCATACCTATACTTAAATAGAATTTAGGTTTTTGTACTTCTCTTGTTTCTATACCCCAAGCATAGTCTCCTTTGATAAAATATCCAAGGAATTGGGTACGCAAACCTAATCCATATCCCATAACAAGAGGATCTCTGAAGTATTCAATCTCCAAATTTATTAAAGGTGGACTCGTCACCGTGACACTATTCAAAGGATTCTCTGGACCGAAAGGTGATGTACCATGCCATGCAAGTCCTGCGTCATAAAAACCTACAAGTTGCATATTCCTAAAGAAGGTAGATCCTCGATTCTTTCCTAACAAATATTGAAAAAATGGAATCCTTAACTCTGTATTTGTCAATACATAGGTGCCACCATTTCTAATATTATTGTCAAAACCACGTAACTGGAATGCATTGGCTTTATAAGCAAAATCAGCATCGTCAGGTACTGGAATACTATTATCAAACTTAGGCAACAACCAGTTTTCCATTCCACCAAGATAATACAGCATTTTTTGAGATCCAATGGAAGTTGCTCCCGCAGCTCTAATGGCCAGCACAGATTTGCTTAATACAGGTATATAATGTCTTGCGTCAAAACCAATAATGCCTGTAAACCCAAGTGAAGGATCAAAGCTAAAACCATCAATAACTTGCATATCAAATTGATTGATAGCTTCTACATATACCTTGTATCTTGTGCCATGTTTAATATTCATTGCGGCATCATACGTGTTGTCAAAAATATATTCTAATTTTAGACTAACCCTTTTTTCATTCACAGCTGGAGATAAAAAAGAATTATTTTCTGTGCTAAGCTGCAAAAACCTATCTAAACGCAATGATCCTGTCGCTCTGATACTACGATAAATATCAAAAGGATATTTCATTTGATAAAGACCCAGCAGTGTTGTTTTTTTGGATCTTGTAAGAAAATTGTTATTAGGATTTTGGGCATTGTTATACTTATTTGACTTCCTATACAATGCTATTCTCTTATCAATTCTAGATTTCTTATTATCAAAAACTAAAAAATACTCTGACCCCATAAATGTCGTTGGAATCCTGACACCACCTTCTACTGAATAATCTTCAAATAAGTCTTCAATATTTGCCTTAAATAGAATACCTAATGGTGTTGTAAGCAATTGTTGTCTATCACCAGTGTAACTTTCTAAGCCTTCAAACAAAATATCATTGTCCATTTTGGTGGTAATGTTATTAAGCGCAAAACGTTTGTTTGCAGTGTAAGCTCTTGTGTTATTATACGGTTCCACCCTTTTGGTGATTTCTGAATTTTGTTTGATATTAATATTCAAGACTGAAGGTGCATCAGTACTCAATTTACTTCTTACAGGCTCAATATTTTGTGGGTCAGGAAAATTACTTTGGAATAAAAATCCAGGCTCTATCACCTTTGTTTTAGGTAATTCTTGAGTCGTAGCAGGTGCTGATATTATTAGGGGATTACTATCACTGCCGCCACGTGTTTGGGTTCTATTGGGTGAGACCTTCGTATTGACATCTTTATTTTCTATAAAAAACTTATACATACCATCCTTGTAGTAGGTTGTGGCATATGTGTTTTGATTAGATATGCTGTGGTGTCTTATGATGTTTCTATCAAGATTAGATAGTGGATAAGAAATATTTTTTTCAATATCATAGCTATAAGTATTATTTATCCCAGATGCATCAGCTAAATAAGCGATATGATTATCATCCATTAGGTATGGAAACATCTCACTCGTATAGGTTGTATTTGTAATTCTCACCATTTTTTTCTCATCAAATGGTAAAAAGAAAATATCAAAATTGTCTACAGGCAATATGGTATCAAGTCGAAGGTCTAGAAGGGTATCTGTAGCGCGATTAGAGCTAAAAAGTATGCCTTTTTTACCCTTGTAAGTAATATATTCAGCATGTAGATCATCATAATAATCATTAGTTAGTCTGAAATAATTTCGATTCTTTGATTTGTAGTGGTATAAGTCTGAAAAACCATCCAAACTAGCTGAAAATACATAATCCAAATCATCTATATAACTCATCGAATAGATTCTCTGGAAATCTGTTGGGATAAGTTGTTCCATTTTTTCATCTTTAGTGATATTGTATTTCATGAGCTTTATGACATCTCTATGTTCGTACAATATGCTTACTTCTTGTTTTGTAGGATGCCATGCCAAGATTGGATAGTTATAATCAGTTTCTTGGAATACATTTTTATACCCATACTTTAATATTCGTTTTTCTTTGCCCGTGGTCAAATCTCGGATTACAACTCTTAGCTTACCTTGATCATTATAAGAATATAACAATTTGCTTCCATCAGGGCTCAATTTTATATTGCTTATAGGTGAATATTTTTTATTGGATAGTCTTATTTCTGAATCCGCAGCATTGGGCACAAACTTACCTTCTTCTTCTACATAATATTGGCTATAAAAATTCTTCCAATCTTCCTTAAGTGTTGTGAGATTAGCATTCAGAATGTATTCAAAACTATTTTCTGTTCCGCGACTTATTTTAGTCAGATATAGTAAATTTGAAATAGCTGATTTACCATAATTTTGTTCAATGTAAAACCAAAAAGAATGACCAGCAACCCTAGGATGTTCTTCAGCTAATTTATCAAAATTTCTAAATTTTTCTTTTCTAGCCCAAATATCTCTGAGTTCGTCTTCTATTAGATGATTCCAACTAGATGCAGAATAAGCTACTACACCTTGTTTGTACCATTCAGGTATATTCATTAAGACGGCATTCTGAATGATTTCCTGAAGATTAGACCCAAAAAGCATGTTATTAAAATACACTGTTGCTATCCCTTCTTTGATCTTTTGTCTCAAATTCTGATGATTTCCATCAAAATAAACAAACATCTTATTTCCTACTATTTTTGTTTCGCCCGTTTTGTTTGTAAATGATTCTTCTGTACCTATATTACTTTGTTTTAGGTCTGAAACATCTACATATACGATGATTTCTATTTTATCATTAATGCGATGCTCTAGTACTTTTTGGATCTCATCATGATCTATTTCAGCTAATTGTATTACTGGTTGAGCGATAAAACGAGCTTTTCCATACCAATAGGTAATAAAATTTGGTGTTTCATATTGCCACCAATTATTAAAATCATCATGATACTGTACTCGGTTTTTACCAAACTCAGTATTAATGCTTTGACCAGAAACGGCAAAAACAGCTATAAGATTCAAAAATATAAAAGCGAATCTACTCACCTGTTTATTTTTAATTAGTTAAAATTGTCATATTCAGCACACTTTAATGGATAAACGAAACAATACTTATCCTTACGCCTCCATCAATATGTGTTGCAAAGTACAACTTAGTAACAAAAGCCGCAAATAAATGATTTAAAAATTATGTCAATTTACATTGTTACGACAATTTAATCATTTGTAAACAAAATATCTACAAAAAACTCAAGTCGAAATTCCCATTCAAGAGATTCAAATTCGCTCTTTATAAAACAAAAAACTGTCTACAATCACATCATTATCTACTTCCACATCGTAGCATGCATGGCCTACATTTTCTAGTAATGCAAACTTAATGGCTCCATTGTAGTTTTTTTTGTCACTACGCATTAAGGCGATTAGTTCTTCTTTTGGTTTAAGATATTTTGGGTTATGTCCATAGATTCTGGTGATCGCATTTCGAATATCAAATAATTCAGTCTCCGTGATATTGCCTATTCGATAGGATAAGTAAGATTCGCTGACCATACCTATAGCAATTGCTTCTCCGTGCAAAAGTGGGGATTTACTATCCATCCAATATGATTCTACAGCATGTCCTATGGTATGACCAAAGTTTAAAATTTTGCGCAACCCTTTTTCATTAGGATCCTTTTCTGTCACACCTTTTTTTATCAAAACAGAATCATAAACCAATTGGTCAAAATCTAAAGATGTCACATCTCCCACTTTAGAAAGGAAAGACCATGCATTTTTATCGGCTATTAACCCATGTTTGAGAAGTTCAGCGTATCCACTTCTTATCTGATCAGTGTCTAGCGTCTTTAAAAATGAAGTAAATATAAAAACATAAGAAGGGTCTTTGATTATGCCCACCATATTTTTAAATCCCATCAAATCTACACCTAATTTACCACCTACCGAAGCGTCTACTTGACTCAATAATGTAGTAGGTACTTGGACAAAACGAATGCCTCTCATATAAGTAGCTGCACAGAAACCTCCTAAATCCCCAATGACTCCACCACCTAAATTAATCACGACAGAATGTCTATCGGCACCATTTTGCATAAGTTTGGACCAAACGAACTGACAAGTTTCTAAGGTTTTGTTTTGCTCTCCTGAAGGGATTTTTATGATCTGACAAGTGATATCTACGTGCTCAAGTAAGATGTGTAGGCAGAATTTTTCAGTATTCTCATCTACAATGATAAAACATGTCGATGGATTCATATTTAAAAGTGCTCCTTCGAATGCTTTCCAATCATTAAAATGGATTTGGTAATTTGTACAATCAATAAATTTCATATTTTTCAAACGCCTTTTGATCTTTTTAATAACATAAAAGTATCCTATAAACTAGGAATATTAAATAAACAATCGGGTCTTGAAAATAGAAAAAGGTGGGTTTAAACGATTAGAATCTAAACTTAAATACAGGCAAAGCATTGTTTAAGCGTTCTCTGTCAGATATTGTAAATGTTGGCTTGACATTTTTGTTTATATATTTATTGCCAAAAGAAATATAATTTATTCCTCCTGCCATGAATACAATCAATATGTCAAATATCTGCATGATAAAGTATTTTGATTCTCTTTTTATCCAACGTTAAACTTAAAATGATCAAGCTTATTGTCTAATAAAGACGCAAAATAAAGCAAAAGTTTCAATAAACTTGCAATTATTTTTATTTTAACTAAATTATATTATAAAAATAGCTAAAGTAACATTTGAATTAAGAGCATGGATTTGGTTATAAATTTGACAATCAATATGTTAACTTTTTT
>Ga0075154_10002599_pt1 | contig 11736 bp, 7 predicted proteins | sample JI71714BDNA_FD_70965 | JGI IMG/M metagenome (GOLD analysis project Ga0075154, IMG submission 70965) | Wastewater effluent complex algal communities from Wisconsin, to seasonally profile nutrient transformation and Carbon sequestration -... | ecosystem: Engineered > WWTP > Effluent > Algae... | reverse complement strand
GGTAATTATTGTACTAGGGCTTATATTGAGTGTATTCCAACATTGTGTGGAACAATCTTCAGCCAGAACACACAGTTATATACCAACTCTACAAATGGACTCAGTGGATATTATTTGAATGGCAATATATCGGATTCATCTGAATTTTTCTTGGACCATTCAGCTTTATATCTCACTTTTGGGGATATATTCATCTTTAGAAATATATATTCCTTTTGACATTGACTTTGGACATGGACTTTATGCTTGAGTTGCCTGTCACCCAATATGTCTGCTACGACAAGTCTCCAGTTGTGGTAGTTGCATATAACTGGTCTTAATGATGTAACAAACGTCGCAGCCTTCATGTTTATTTCTTTATGTAGGAATGACTAATGGGTTTTAGTGATGCAGTATGACATTTTTCAATCTTTCAATTAGACTTTTCAGCATGTCATGTCTTGGTATTGTTGTTTTCTCTTTGTGGTTTTCCTATTGCATAACAAAAAGTCGATATTTTGGATATGCCTTTGCTGACACATGAGTGTTGCGAGAAACCATATCAGACAAAGTTTATCATAATATGCTTCTAACCTTAAAACTAAAGTCCTCTAGAGTTGTCCGGCGCGGAACTGGAATTTTTTATTGGCAGGCAAACCTCTACAAGAATAATCGGCACGACGCCAATCATCTATTGTTATCCCGCTACTGTCTGAGTAGTCAAAGTAATATTTGAAAGCCGAATTCACAAAGTCGTGAACGCCAAGCGTCACGAATCGTAGTCGTAAGTCCTTTGCCTCTATCATAAACCTCCCCATAAGGTAGCTTTCAAAATCATCCTTTTCCAGACAAATCTCAGACAGGACATTCCTGTTAACGTAGTCTAGAACTTGGTCTATTTCAGCACCTATTGTCGCTCTCGAATTAAATACCCAGTCCCCAGAAAAGTACATACTCAAGTCACAGGTCCATGCCGAAAGAAGTGTCACAAAGCGATTTTTAAGGCTTTCAAGCATTAAACGTTCACTTCGATTAATTTCCGCAGCCAAATCTTCCGGGCCGCTTGGGTAAGCCTGTGTAAATTTATCCAAAGCTATTTCTTGCTGCGAGAACTTTGCCTCACAAACTTGTAAGTGGTTTCTCAACATGATTTCAGTTATATTGGCTCTGGTGATATGTTTTAATATTTCATCATTGAATGCATTCAATTCCTGAAATTTCTGCTCTAATTCCTCATTTCGGTTTTGCAACAACTGATTAGCCAACACCATTGGCAAAACTTGCGATGACAAGTTATCTGTAGTATTTTCGTTCAACTCAGCAATAATTAAAGCCAGACTTGATCCATTATTCTGAATTACATCTTTAATGTTGAGATACGTTTGAGCTAAATATGTGTTTACGTAACTCTGACACTCGGATAAATCAGTGAACGACGTGCTGCTCACAGTTTCCTCATAATATTCGATCATTCCATGATGACCGGTGATTTTGATGAAATCTGTCTCATTAGTATCTTTGAGGTCGTTTGCTTCTGAGAGAGTATGAAATTTTGTAGGAATTCTAGGCTCAGTTGTTTCATGATAAGTGGTTAAATTCGCACTTTGAATGGATGCACTCCATGTTTTACTGGATTCCAATGTTTCCTTAAGCTCTGCAACCTGAGACCTGTATCGATCAATAATGGATTGCATGCTAGTTTTGATCTCTTCAGACTTAGCCAAATGAGAGCAGCAACTGTCTCCCATAAGATCAACAGCAGATGTAAGATCTACTTCCGGCGAAAAGTCTGTATCAGGCGAAGGATTGACTACAGCCGTCTCAGTGACTGTCGCGCTTGGATACGGATCTATTCTGGCATTCCGCTTCAGTAGGTAAAAGATCATTAGTGTCGACAAAACAGAATAAAAGAAGAGAAAGCAACTGGCAAACTTTTTCATGAATGTGCAAAATGCCTTCCAATCAGCACGGGTGCAGAAGGCCTTTTCCCGCTTTACCGAGTTGTTTGCATTTGGTTTGAGCACTTTGTACAGTGATTCTGCAAAAGCCGTATGAGCTGCGACTGGAAACAAGGGACTTGGTTTCTCTATCAGAGTATTCTCTGGCTCACTCGTTATTGATCTCTTACTAATAGCTTTCAATATAATATCTCTACCATTACTAGATGAAGACAATTCTTTTATGCTTATGTTCGATCCATCATCCTTTCCCTTGCTCTCTAAATCTCTAGCATAGTGTTCAAGCTCGTTTGCTACCTTTATGACCATGATTGAAACGCAAAAAGAATGCTGAGTTTGCAGACACAAGAGTCAGTTTCTGGTGGTGCTTGCTTTTGACAAGTATTCCAAAAACAAGTTCGTGTCACTAGAATGAGATGAAGCGAATCCATTCTGTGTAAATTCAGGCATAGTTCAAGTGGTAATTTCAACTAGACGAAATGCAAGATTTTTGTGATTATGCTTTCACGAGTTCGTATTCACGTCCTAATGCCTTCGTTCTTTTCGTTTTTGTTCAATTGCGTAGTGATATTGTTGCATTTGTGATTACTTTTTATATACAAAATTGGTAAGATCTGACTAATTGAATGCAAAGAAAAAAACGCCTTTTTGCACTTTTGGAAATTGGCGGGAAAAATCTCGATATGCATCATAATGAATTTTTCAATTAATGTATAAATTCTCGTCAAAATGGAAGGAATTACTCTTTCATGATTGGATCTAGATTGTTTATATTTGTCAGCATAGATTGAAAGTCAGCAAGAGAGATTTTACCATCTCGGTCTACATCTGCAGTTTCAAGCAAAACCATGATTTCTTCTTCCATCATTTCTCCATAGCCCAATTTTTTAAAGGCGCGTTTGACAATCGACAAATCCATAAATCCTGTTTCTTGAGGATCGAACCAATGGAATGCTTCTTTGTAGGGATCGAAATCATTCACATCGTTGTCTTGGATTACTTTTCTGAGATCTTGAATTGTCAAATTATGCCGCCCATTCAGCAGGAATCTAATCTCTTTTGCACTTATCGTACCTGCGAATGCACTCAAGCGATCTCTCAGATCCGAAGAGGTAATGCTGCCAGTATTGTCCACGTCAAAAAACTTGAAGGCTCGTTCGAGCTCATCTTCGGAGATTAAAATGCCGCCGCTACTATTTCGTGGAATCTCTCGTACTTTGGGGATTTCAGCTTTAGTCGTGCCTTTTCCCTTTTTACCTTTACGATTTGGCCTGATTGGGGAGCTCATGGTGTCATAGATTTTTTCATTGAATATTGTACAGCATCAAGTCGATAAATTTCAAAACTTCAAAAGCTGTAAACAACATTTTAAAATCTTTAATTTGATTTGATAGCAGAGAAGTTGATCGTGGTACCACTTCCACAGTGCACAAACGTTTGTTCATACCAATTAGGTTGACCGAGTGAACTCTCAAACAGGCGCATGTGGCTGCGTGCCCACGAACTGTCGAAGATATAGGTAAACAAATGGAGCGGAGACAAGGTGACAATCAAAGCGATCTAATACACCTCCGTGACCTGGTATTAGAGTTCCAAAGTCTTTTGTGTTGTAAGCTCTCTTGACAGCACTTGCCAAAAATCCCCCGAACGGAGCTACAAGCGAGCAGAATGTGGCTAAGACTAGTGCATGTCTTACAATTCCTTTTTGTCCGACCGTGTTACCACTCTTGAGAAAAACAACATACTTCAAAAGGGGTACCGATACAGCCATGGTGGATACCAAAGCACCCAAAAACCCTTCGGCAGTTTTCTTGGGACTTAAAGTTGGAAGCAATTTATTCTTTCCAAATAAACATCCAAAAATGTATGCCATGGTGTCGTTGACTATAACCAAGAGACTGGGATATACAATCCAGGAAATTCCGAATTGCTGAATTGTCAATATCCAAAACGTGGACTGTCCAATGAGGTAAAGCAGAGCAAAGTGGCAACTTGCCATCTTTGCCAAGTGCCTACGGAAAACTTCCGGACCAGCTTGACTGATAAAGGCCATTCCCATGACACTTTTGATCAATCCTATAGCTGTCATTGCATAAGCAACCAGGTCGATTGCACTGGGGGAAATTTTTTGCATCCATGCGGCTGTGTATGCGCCGGGGTAAGTTTCCGGATTGGCCGTCACTATGAGCGCTTTGAAACTAGATGCCAAGACGATAGTGATGAACCACCACCATTTTTGTATCAATTGCCGTTTTAGAGGTCGATCTACGCTTTTGATCCGATAATGATCCTCAATAACCTTTGTCGTTTCGTAGTACATCGCCCATTGAAGTAAAAAGACGATGAAAAGAAGGCCCGGCTTACCACATTTCCAGGCGAAAAGAGATCCAGGAATCAAAACCGCCAATGCCCCTCCTGTTCTCTCAGTAATATTTTTCAACCTTGATGTTAAAGCTGACGTTTGTGGTTGAGATTCCAAAGTTACATACGACTGCGGCTCAACTTCAGCCATTGTCGGAATATTGGGAGTTGATGGCCGAACATGCAATTCCGAAACGCTTTCTGTTAGTGGGGGAGGAGGTATATCTGGAGTCGATGGAGTTAGAATCGTTTCAACATGCACCTGAGTGGAAATTTCAAGACTATCTCTATGCAACCGGTTAGGGTCGATTTGTTCAATACTCTCATCTTCGCTGTCATTATCGTCTTCTCCATCAACATCGTCTGCGCCATCAACATCATCCGCCTCGGTGGCTCCTCCACGATTACTGATTAGAGTCGCGCTTGGAATTGTCTTCACCCATCTCCTAGTCTCAGAAAAACATGGTTTAATAGAAAGTGGTGTCCAGCTTGGTTTGCCGAGAACGTTGAATTTCAATAAGGCTAATGCTATTGAGATTTTGTAGCCAGGCACGCAGATCTTCATTTTGCTTTTTTATTTTCGTACTCTCAGAAGATCTAAATACTTAACAAGCGAGCCGTTAACCAAATTTTCATCCAATTCTTGGTTTTTGTAAATTTGTACGGTCAACATCGCAAGAATTTTTACCCACGAACAGGCGAGCGAAGAGATCGTTGTGGAACCCTTTAGTACTCAAATTCACTTAAATGGTTGGTTGGGTTATGAAATCAACAAAGGGAAAACTATGATCAGCCGTATGGCGAGATTCACAAGAGCCTCAAAAGTCAGTTTACATGCAATACAACTCAGACTAACATCAGGATTAAAGTATTTTCCTGATTTATATGTTGTGCCCAAGATTCAGAAAGTTCAGGTGCTTTGGTTATCTACTGAAAAAGCAAGCAAGGCCTGGAATATCGCAAGAGTGCGGGCAGAAAAGTCCACGAAAGCAATTTTGGCTTTATTTGACAACCAGCATGATATAGCAGTAAGAATTCCAGCGACCTTGGTTCAAGAGGGGTTAGATGCAGTTTTATTTTGGTGTTCGCAGGTCAAACTCCAAGCTTCTGGGGCGCAATTTGAAAGCAAAGCATTTGAAGGAATATCGACCGCTGATCGACTATTGAGGGCTGTGGTTTGTGGCGCGCTCGCTCTTGCGCCAGCCGAGCTAGCCAAATCGAAGATCTCGCTTGTACCAATCAGACTTGTGCATTCCATATTGGATTCTTATCGAATCTGTCTCGCAAGGCATTGTGAGATTGAAGCAGACGCGAGCGTTCGTGTGGCTATTGCGCAAAGAGGGCAAGATATGTTGCAATTTTTGGTGGAGAAGAGTTTAAAATCCGATGGCACCGCGGTCTCTCCCGTTGATGTGAAAGGATGTAACACCATTATGGATGCTTGGAGCCGTGCTGGAGAACCAGAGAGTGCTACAAGGCTACTTCATTGGATGGAGAAGCGTAGAAAAATACCCTCAACTGAGAAAGATCTTTGGAAGGATCATCTTCCATCGCCAAACATAGTCACATATAATACATGTATAAATGCTTGGGCTCAAAAAGTAAAAAATCTTTCAAAGATGCAAAGGTCTCACCAGTCAAGAACATCGCAAAGCAGTGAATCATGTTTTGAAAAAGCTGCATTAGAAGCAGCTCAAAATGCTGAACGCATCCTTCTTAGTATGAAGCTATCTTCCCAAAATTGTTCAAATGAGCCACATCGTAACTCGTATCCGCCAAACACAATAACTTACTCAGCTGTGATTGATGCCTTTTCGCACTGTCCGCCCAGGAAGAACTTGCAGTCTGTTCAGAGGGCACAAGAATTACTTGAGGAGATGATTCAGTTGCACTCCAAGACCAGTGCTAAGGTTAAACCAAATGTTGTGACTCACGGTGCTGTTCTCCATGCATGGGCACAACACTCTCATTTGGATTCTGAAGCTGCTCAGAATGCCGAAGAGCTTTTGTTTAGACTGGAAAGATTGTATATGCAAACTCGAGACCATGATTTGTACCCAACTACAGTATGTTACAATATTGTGATCGATGCGTGGGCAAGGTCAGGTCGAAAAGACTCTGCGCGGCGTGCTGAGAAATTATTGATGAAGATGTCAACCATTTCTCAACATTTAACACCACCTACTTTGAAGCAACCTTCCTTAAAAATTTCATCACATTGCAGGATAGACATCCAGGATTTTGAAATCTGCCCTAACCTTACGAGTTATAACTCTGTTTTGAATGCATATGCCAAAAGCTCTGACATCAATGCAGCCAAGCGTGCTGAGGCTTTGCTGGCAGCCATGGAGCGTGAGTATGAAAATGGCAACAAAAGTGCTCAACCAGACACTGTAAGCTTCACCGCTGTTATTGACGCTTTGGCCAAAAGCTCTCAACCAGACTCTGCATCAAAAGCACACTCTCTACTACTGCGTATGATTACTTTGTTTGAGAGAGGCAACAAAAATGTGCGTCCAAATGCAAAGTCGTTCACTGCTGTGATTGATGCATATGCCAAGTCATCAAGCCCTGATCGAGTCAAGCAAACTCAAGAACTTTTATCATTGATGCTTCACATGTCAAAAAATGGTCCTATCGATATGAAACCTAACATTTATACTTATAATGCTGTCCTGAATGTAATGGCTTGCAATGGGGAAGCAAGAAAAGCAGAAGAACTCCTGAGAGATCTGATCCGCTTGGGGGATATAGAAAATGTTCAAGTTGATACTGTTACCTATAATTCATGCATAAATGCTTGGGCAAATTCCAAACAGAGCATTTCAGCATCTAGAGCAGTTTCGCTAATTGAGGAGATGTTTAAAATGTACAATCAAGGTAATCCTCGCGTGAAACCAGACACTATAACTTACAATACTGCACTCAGAGCAATCGCCAACAGTAAACTTGCTGATTGCTGTCAACTAGCTGAGAACCTATTTGAAGACATGTCAAAAAAGAATGTAGCCAAAGATTTGAGAACTTACAACGCCTTGCTCAATGCTTATGCAAGTAGCCAAAAATATGACGCACCAGATCGAGCAGAGAAGACATTACAGGAAGAATTTTTTTCTCAAAAAGCTCAAGGCAGAGTTTTACTGAATGTTCAAAGCTTTAACATTGTTGTCAAAGCTTGGGCTAGAAGTCCCAGACGCGATAAATCAGCTAGGGCTTGTGAACTTTTACGGAAAATGCGTACAGGCATTTTTACTGATATTCATCCAGACATCTTTACTTATAATACTGCACTACATGCTTGTGCACAAGACCAAGAATTAGATGATCATGCCAAAGCCGAAGTTTTGCGACTTATGTTGTCATTGATGGATGAACTATTTGAATCAAAAACTGTCAGAGCAGATGAAATCTCATTTTTGATTGCATTCAAGGGCATTTGGCGTCTTTGCGGCAATAGTGGTGATGTAGAAGAGCTGAGCAAAGCTTTGTTTAATCAATGTTGTGAGTTGGGCATTGTTTCCACGGATGTTCTCAAAGTCGTAAGAAGCACAGCGCCAGGATTACATGCGGACATAATGGCCAAGTATTCGAATAACAAACTACCGTATAGCTGGACCTCAAGTATAAAGTAGGCAGAAGATATTCAGGTTATCCTATTTTTTTGGTTTCGAATAGGGTTTCATGAGAAAATTTTTACAGGTTTATTACAATAAATTTTATAAAAATGTTGTCTACTTTTGTTTATACTAGCACTAAATGCCTTGACGATGGCTGGCCAATCGTGTTGAATTGTTGCAGAATTCTATCAATGTTTGGATTTTTCGGACATTTTCCTACCTAGGTCACTTTCGTCAAACATTTTGCGTCGCTCGGCTGTTACAACCTTCCAATAATGAGAGAAGGGAATTTCTCCGCCGTGATGCCCTTGCTCCTTAACTTCACCGTCATCGCTTCCAAATAGTTTGGAAATAAATTTTTGCATTTCTTCGGGACCTGATCGAGGAAGTATTATGTTCATGGCTTCATCAAGGCTAACCTTAAAGTTTTCATCTTGATCAAACATGAGAAATTGCACAACCAAAAAGAAGCTTGATGGCTCCAGCCCGGTCGTATCATTTCGATTGCGATCATACATGATAAGAAATTCATCGTAATCAACGACATGGTCTAACTTTTCGTCAACTTCCCATATCATGTCTTCTACCTCTTGCCTGGACATTTTCTTCTCTAGTGTTTTCAATACAGCCATTATGTCTTCTAGCTTAATGCGTTGCATTTTTCTCTCACCTATTAGCCCAAGTTCTCTTTGAAAGTTGCGATAAAGAAGATCCAATTTCTCTTGTTCGGATTCATTGTCGTATCTCTGGGAGACTACAGAATTCCTTTTCGGTCCGGAAATATTGGATTTGGGCTCCTGTTCTTCATGGAGACTAATTTCAGCCAACCGCTTGTCAATGGCATGCAATTTCTCTTTAATTTCATTTTTTTCAGAAAAATAACACATCTTTGAAAAGACTTTTTCGAGAGCATTCAGTTCGGCGAGTGGAATGTTGTGGCCAGCGGTTGTATAGTCACTCGTTAGCCTTACAGACTTTGAGGACGAATCATGCTCTATGATTTCTTCACCAATAAAGCTGAACTTCTTGGTCGGCTTCATCTCAGAATTATGTTCGACCTGATCTTGTGGTATACATTCTTTGTAACTTCTTCTTGTACATGATTTAATTTCAAAGTTAATTTTGGAAAAATAAATAATAAATACTTGAGTTTCCCGTTTATACGTGAGAAGAAGCGCAGAGAAATGAGAACTGACAAAATCTCAAGACTCAGGACGCAAGAATCAGCTACCGTAGAGTAAAAGATTAAGACCTGTGAAAACAGCGACTCACGAAATGAGAAACATCGCCGCTCGACGAACCGCCGAGTAGAAACAATGATCAGTTTAGGTAGTTTTAGTTAAATTTACTTTCCTGAACAACTTCTCGAAATTAAGTAAGCTGCTTTATTAGCTTATACGACTTAATCAATTCTCTCATTCTTCCTCTGCTCAAGGATTACAAGAAAATAACTAAACAAAATTTCAAGCAAAACTTAGCTGCGTTAACTCCAGGTTTTCCTCCGATTGACCTATCAAATACTCAACAACATGGGAACTAAAACAGTGGACAGAAGCCACTTAACAGCTAAGTAAAAAAGTTTGATGAAAGTCCTCAGAACCTGAAGATGTTCTTAGAATGGCTAGCAGCAGCAGTCATCACATCAGGACAGAAAGTAATCACAAAAGTGAGTGGAGAAGACATACTAACACAATATGTGTAGAATGCAAAAACGAAGCAGAGGATTGCCTGGAGCTAGACGAACTGATCAATTGGATGTTAACAAGAAGTGTCAGTTGTCAACACCAATAGAACCTGCATCCAAGCTTCAATTACAGATTAATGTGCGCTGTAGGTGGTTACTAGTGGAGAAACTTTGAAATATACTTCATGAATGGGGACTTATCTGAGATTGTGCACGACTGTCCAACATAAATTAAGGATTATGATTTCAAGAGTGACCATTGATTCTAGATATATTGTTCCCATTTTCAAAAGTCACTATCAGAGCAGGATTATTCTATGGCACCATTGCCACAATGTCACTGTGTTTAATGAATTTGTCGGGCTCAAATCAGATGCACTTGTAGCAAGGTTTGAATCATATAGCTTCGTCATGGTGACCTGTTCAAAAGGAAACCTAGCAGAGCCAGACAAGGTATGCAACCCTTACACGAAATAGAAAAAACCAACTATGAAGAGGGACAAGAAATGATCAAATAAAGCGGTTGCAGATAAAGGAAGCACTATCAGAATTTAAAGCAGATGAAGAATCAGTCGGACGAGTCTAAATTTTTTGATTTGGGAGAGAGAAATGGCATTGTACTCGAGCGGATTCATAATAGAGTGGATATAAACAGGGTAGTTGGACAATTGTTAGATATCATTTTCTTATCTACTTTTACATCAAGAGACTAATAAAAAGTATACATCACTGTGGACATAAAAGGAGGGATCCAGATGGAGCATATTGAATCAATAAACTTGACAAGATAACAATAAATTGGCATGGGGAGAAATTGACAAATTAAGCTTGACAAAAACATAAACTGTAGATTCATTTGGACTTTACCATCTTATAAAAAATCAGAAGGACAACTGATAGAATATAAAAAGACCTAAAATCATAAAGAAAAAAGGAGGATAAGAAATAGAGCCAGTGACACAAACAATTTTGAAGAGGGCTTTACCAAAACAACAAACAAAACAAAGAACAAAAGAGATGTGGAGATGGCACCTAAAGATAAATCACCTATCATTCTCTAAGCTTAAACTGATGGCACCACAAGAATATCTAGCGAAAAAATGATAACCATAGAGCCTCCCGTTTCCGACATGCACATATAGCAAATCCACGAACCGTGTAGAAACGGACAAACCATGACAAGATCAAGAAGAGGCAGAAGAATGTGTTTCCATATATTCTATTGAATCATCTACAGCTGGTTTTACTGTCCAACTGAAAGGCGTACTTACAAATAAGAGACTCAGGATTGCTACAGTGTTCATTGATCATTATTGAGATCTTACCTATGTTTTTGTGCAAAAGGACAACACAAGTGCATGAATCATAAGAGAAAAATAGCTATCTCCCAAATCATGCCGGGTAAATATCCAACACTATCAAGTAGACAATTGCAGGTTCGCTGACAAAGATTTCATTATACGGCTTTTGGCTATGGCTTCCAAATCTTTTAGCAATTTTTTTTGAGAATCAAGGCATTTTGGGGTGGTCAATTATGCTGATTACAGATTGGCTAATCCGGCAGTTTGTACAAAAAAATGAGTTTGGAAATTTGTAAAGAGAATAGCATTCGAGCGAAAATTGACAACCCCTGAACATACACGCCAGAAATATCATTAACATTCATTAATAAAGCCAAAAACACCCCATATGTCACAGTGCATGGTCTCCAGGTAAAAGAGTTGACACTTAGAATGTAATTTGTAAATTCTTCTAAACAACATGATTTTAATCCGAGTATATCTACTTTTTATTTTTATAAAGAGATAAAGCAGGATATGTCACAAAAATATAATTTAAAAGCCCGCGATATCACACACACAGGTCATACAAATTTATTTATCATATCACAAAGCGAGCCGAGTAAAAGTCCACCTAAACTTTTGTACCAAACTCTCGCAAGTCTTGTAAAGAACAAAAAATATATTTATTCAGGTTATTCCAGGAATGCATATTTCGTTCATATTATAGTACGCAGCCTCAACTAAAGAAAGAAACCTATTTTAAAAATATGTCATCTCTCATGCACATGCCCACTTCGCAGCTTAAGACTTTTGTCAGAGGTGAGTTGTGAGAATTGTACTCACACAGCAATTGC
>Ga0075154_10002595_pt1 | contig 11753 bp, 10 predicted proteins | sample JI71714BDNA_FD_70965 | JGI IMG/M metagenome (GOLD analysis project Ga0075154, IMG submission 70965) | Wastewater effluent complex algal communities from Wisconsin, to seasonally profile nutrient transformation and Carbon sequestration -... | ecosystem: Engineered > WWTP > Effluent > Algae... | reverse complement strand
TGCGGGGCTGGAATTCTGCGTAAGGACCGCTGACTTCAATGGAATCTCCAAGCGCAATGCTACGGGCTGTGGTAGAATCAAAAATTGCCAAACCGCCCGTGCCATCTTGGATGTGTGCTTGCGAACCGAACTCCGCAGCCACCGTTACGCGCCCTGCCACGTAGAGCACCGTTCCAAACGGCTGCTTGCGGGCTTCACTGATGGTGCGGAAAGTGGCAGTGGTAAAGGGTGCAGTTTGGGCAGAAAGAACGCTCGGCAGCAATGCCGCGCAGATGCTAACGCTTGCAAGAAGCGCCGTGAAAACGATACGGAAACGATTGTTCATAGAGGAAAACGGATAAGGATGGAAAAAGAATTTTTTTAGTTAGTGTTAGCTTTTCACTTTTGCAGCAACAACGGCTTGGACTCGATACACGAAGTAAATAGAAATCACCATCACGACCGATGTAATCATGCCTAACCAGTCGTAGTGCTGCAAGGGCGAAAATTTATCGTTTTGAACAATCACAAAGCCCGCAAACACAGCACCCACGCCACCGGCTATTTGCTGAAGCGAAGCATTGATGCTCATAAATGCGCCTCTGTCTTGCGGCTGCGGAATGGCTGAATTGAGTGCCATTGCGGGAACCATCCGGCTCAAAATAGAAATCATCATCGCTACATTGGCAACAAGCACAATCCAAAACGGTGTTTCCGAAAAACGGGTGTAGATGTTGATAACAACCACCGCCACAAGCGTCGCAGCCGAAAAGAGCGTGAACTTATTGATTTTGTCGCTGAAGCGTCCGATAAGCGGCATGGTAACTAGTGACGCAACGCCCGAAACCATAAACATCAAGGGTAATTGCGCCATAGAAACCTTGACATTGTTGATAGCGAATGCACTGCCGAAGGGCATCATCATAAAACCGCCAATCGAGAGCAGCGAGGTGGTCAGGAACGCAAGTCGGTAATTGCTCTGCGAGACGGTGTTCCAGAGGTGGCTTAGAGCGCTTTTGGGTTGCGGCAGCGAAAGATGCTCGGTGAGCGGCTTTAACTGAAGGAACAGCGTAAAAGCAATCAGCCCCGCCATTGCAGCAATCCACAAAAACGGAATGTGCCAGCCCCACTGATTGGCAATGTATAACCCGAAAGGAATACCGAACACTTGGCTTGCACCAAAGCCCATTTGCATCAGTCCCATTACTTTGCCGCGTTGCTGGAGGGTAAATATATCGGCGACGATTGCCATGGAGATCGAACCGATGACCCCGCCAAAGATACCCGTTACCACGCGAGCAATAACCAACGTGGTAAAATCGAACGCCAATGCACAACCGAGAGTGCCAATGGTAAAGCCGACATAGAAAAACAGCAGCAGTTTTTTACGGTCAAATTTATCGGCAAATCCTGCGGTGAGCAAGCCCGAAATGCCTGCACTAAACGCATATGCCGAGACAGCAACGCCAAATTGGGATGCCGAAATTGCTAAGGATTTCATCATAATATCACCTAAGGGCGACATCACCATAAAGTCCAGCATGACCGTAAAAAGAGTGGTTGCCAGAATACCAATGACAAATCGTTGGTATCCGGTAAAGGGTATTTCTTCTTCCATATAGTTTTTGAATGGGTGATAGTTCGAGATTGCGGATACAAAGTTATACAATAGTTCGGATACTTGCGAACTTATCACGCCGCCATGACGCGCATGAGCATTTTTTGCAGCACCACGTCGCTGTCTTCCGACGACGATGATTTAATTGCCACGTCCGCATCGCAGAGCGCGTAGAAAGCGCGTTCTATGGCGCTACGGGAGTATTGGCGCAGTGCGGCGAGGTATTCCGGCACGAAAAACGGGCTAATATCCACCGCTTTGCCAAGTTCAAAGTTATTTTGCGTTTGCTGCACGGCTTCGGAGAGTTTCCAGAGAATCATAAAATACCGTGTGAGCATAGAAATAATCAGGAGTTCCTGCCTGTCCACCACCAACATTCGCTGCGTGATTTCCAGTGCCTTCGAGAGTTGCCGCTCACCGATGGCACGCTGCAACTCAAAAATATTGTAATTCTTCGATACGCCGATAACCTCAGCAATATCCTCACGTGTAAGGCGGGTCTTGTCCGGCGCGAAGGTAATAATTTTCTGGATCTCGTTGTGCAGGTCGCGCAGGGACTCGCCGGCTTGCGCCACGAGCAATTCACACGCATCCGGCGCAATCTCACGCCCCAGCGCCTTGAAGCGGTTTGCCGCCCACGACGGTAGTTCGCGGTCGTAGAGTTTCGGAAATTCTATCCACTCGCATTTGTCCAAGAGAATGTTGTATGGAAATTTGGCGGCAGCGAGTTTCTTCTTTGCTTTCTCCTGTTGCTTCGGATTGCTGAGTGCTGATTTCAAGCCGTTCAGCTCATCGGCTTCCGCAACGAGAATAAGGAGCGTGGAGGGCGACGGATTGCGTAAATACGCGGCAAGTGGAGATTTTTTTTCGGCATCTTTGCCCCGTCCGGTGTTCATTTTCTCGAAGTGGCGTATTGCTACCACGCGGCGGTCTGCCATCATCGGGAAAGCACTTGCCATCTCGACCAGTGCTTCGGGCGTGATGTCGGAGCCGTCGAAGCTGTCGAAATTAAATTGCTCCATACCGTTCTGCTCTACCGCTACGCCCACAAGCGCTGTCAGTGCTTCGTCCAGCAAGAAATCTTCTTCGCCGAACATGAGCAGAACGGGTGGAAAGGTTTTGGATTTGAGCAACGATGTTATGGAATCAAGCACAGCGCTATGAGTAAAGTGTGAGGAATACATCGGTTACGAAGACCCGTAATATCTCACTCTTTGCGAGAATTACCAAATGGGATTTTGCCCAGAGCCTTTCTTGGGAACGCATACTGAACTGGGATTATTTGGGATGAAGATGATTGCCGGGATTCAGGAATTGACTGGATTTAGGAATAGTTACGAGCTATTTTTTCACTATTCGCCGCTCCTATCATTCCTTTTACCGTTCGTGGCATTACTTCTATTTTTTTACTGCTTTTTATGCAATATTTGTACTGAAAAAAAATCCAAATTTGTTGTTCCACTTCTCTGCCTACATACCATGAATCGTGCATATTTGCTCTTCCCGTCGCTCGTTGTCGCCATTATTGTTCTGTTTGCGCCCTTGACGCGCCTACGTGCCCAGCAGCCCGATTGGGCAAAGGTGCATACCGTTACGATGTCTTCTATCGAATCGCTCTACAATCTGAATTTCGAGGAAGCCGAAGCCCGCGCAAACGAGGTTATCAAACTTGCGCCCCAAGACCCGCGTGGGTACTTCTTTCGGACGATGACCTACTATTACCGTTTTCTTTATTCTCGTGTTTCCCGTCTGCCCAAAAACGAACAGGACGCAGAGCAGCAAAAGTTTTTGGGCTATGCACAGCAAACCATTTCCATTTGTGAAAAATTTCTTCAGCAAAACCCAAACGATAGCAAATCACTGTTTTATATTGGCGGTTTGCACGGCTATCGAGGAATCACGCTGGGCTTTAATGCCACAAAAACAAGCGACTATTTGACCGCAGCACGAGATGCACAAAAAGGCGTGGACTACTTACAGCGCTCTTTAGCCATAGACCCTTCAAATGCAGATGCACAAATGGGTTTGGGGCTGTTTAACTACATCGTCTCGCAAGTCCCCTCTTTTGCACAAAGCGTCATCAAACTTGCCGGAATGACGGGCAATCGCGTTGAAGGCTTGAAACAACTGGAGAATGCGGCTGCAAACGGCATTTATGCTCGTGCGGAAGCTCAGTCATGGCTCGCGCAAATTTACAGCAGAGGAGTGCTTTTTACGGGAGGTGAAGCGATGTTTGACCGCGCAGAGCGGCATTACACCTCATTTTTGACCACGTATCCGGGAAATACTCTGATTCGCTTTTTCTATGCAGGAATGCTTTATGATGACTTACGCCGTTCACAGGATGCTATCAAACAATACAGTGCCGCTTCTGATGACAAAGGGCGCAAAGTCGAGTTCCTAGCGGCTGCATCGGGGAATAATCAAGCACGTATTTTGATGGCTCAAGGCAATTTTAACGGAGCAATCGCGGTGTTGCAACAAGCATTTGCGTTACGATCAGATTTACAGTTTCTTCATTACAATTTCGGTATCTGCCAAGAGCTTCAAGGCAATCGCGCTGCGGCGGTGGAATCCTACGCAAAAGCAAAAGACAACGAAAACGCTCAAAAGCGCATAAAAACGCCGTTTTCCGATAAGGAGCAGCAACTCTTAAAAGCAGAATGGGCGTTTGATTGTGGTGAAGATACAAAGGCAATTACCCTCATCAATGAATGTCTGAAGCGCACAGATTTAACGAGCCAAGAACGAGCAAATATGCACTATCTGGGCGGTAGAGCGCTTGCAGCGAAAGGTGATTTCAAACTTGCTGAAGCCTACTACGCCCAAGCAGTACCACTTGTTGGCGACGATGCACAAATGAAAGCACAAGTATTCTATCATCTCGGTGTAGCGCAAGGCAAAAACGGCAAAAAGCCCGATGCTCTTGGCACGTTGGAACAGGCACAAACCCTCAAAGATTACCCCGGCGAGCGCCGATTGCGCCGCAATATTGAGCGTGAACTCTATCGCCTGAAACGCTCGTAAATCCTAGACTGTTTTCCCAGACACGCTATGACACTCACTCGCCGTTTCATTTTCTGCGTCGCGATAAATGTTTTCATCCTCAAGAGCAAAATTTACACCACCATCGTTCTGAACGTCAGATTGATGCGTGGCTCGGAAATTTTCTTCGTCGGCGGCAGCCTGTGAAGCCAGTTTGCTTGCGTCGCACCTTTCATCACCAGCAGACTGCCGCTTTCCAGAACAAGCGATACCGTTTCCTTTGTTTGCTTGTGTTTGAAGGCAAATTTGCGCTCTGCGCCGAAGGTGAGCGACGCAATCGCGGCATTTTTGCCCAGCGTTTTTTCGTCGTCGCTGTGCCACGCCATGCCTTCGCTGCCGTCGTGGTACAAGTTCAATAGGCAGGAATTATACGAGGATTCCGTGATTTCCTCCACGAGCGTCTTCAATGCCAGAAGCTCCTGCGTCCACGTGAGAGCTTGCTTGGTGATGTTGGAATAGGTGTACGAATATTCGCTGTCGCCATACCACGCCACTTTGCGCTTGGTCAGAATATGCTTGCCAAAGATAACTGCTTCGTCATTTTTCCACGGAATCGTTTGAAGCAGTGTTTCGCAATAGTGCTCTGCTTCTTGCTGCGGCAGTATTTTTCCGTAGTAGATTGCCTCGCCATCCGATGGGAGCAAATTAGGCGGCGGCATAGAAACTCTCGTTGGTTCTGTGCTTTCTGCAAACAGATGTAGGGTTGTCATAGTTATTGAGTGGCGGCGGGTAAAAAAAGACGTGGACTGCGAATGGTCTTTTTATGCTCATTGTACGGCTTCGGCGAAGGGCAACAGTAAAAAACGTTTACGCCAAAGCCTATAATTTAGTTACATTTGCGAAACATTTGTCTCACTAATCTCATCTATTTATGATTGCCACTAGGCTTTTCAGCATCGTTCTGGTCATTCTTCTTGATAGTTGCGCTACCTTGTGCTTCGCTCAAAGCACCGTCAACCACACCACGCGCATTATGGTCGGCGATAAGCACATCTACGCCTCCGAAAGCGCATTTTCCGTGCAGGGCGATATGGTGAACCGCACTATATCGTACTATGATTTGGCAAAAAAACTCATTCGCAAAGAAACTGCTCAATACAAAACGCACCCCTTGGAACTCGTAGCGCTCAAGCTGGAAGATTATCGCACGGGCGGTCTGCAAACCGTTCAAAAACAAGGGAATGTGTACAACATCAAGCAGCGTAAAACCTCGTCCGAATCCCTGAGCGAAAGCACCGTGAACGCACCCGGCGCTATCTCGGCATCGGTGATGGTACAATTCCTCCAGCAGCGCTACGATGCTCTGGCGCAAGGCAAAGAACAGAAGTTTGAGATTGTTGTAGCCTCGCGTTCGATGACGGTCGAAATGCTTGCTACAAAAGAACGAACCGAAACTATTCACGGTGTGCCGTGTATCGTTGTGAAGTCCGAGCTAACATCAATGATTTACCGCGCCCTTGCCGAACCGTCCTACCTGTACTTTGAGCAAGCTGCACCGCACCGCTTGATACACTACAAAGGTATTCTGCCACTGCCGGACGATAAAGGTAGCCAGATAAGCGGCACAACAGCGTCATCGTATTAAGCCCGCCGTACTAAAACTCTTGTCGGGCGCAAAATCTTCTGGCTAAAATCGGCAAAGTTTCGTAAGTTTTTGCAAAAATAAATTCTTAATAATTCCTTTTCTTATCTACGCTTTATGGAGAATGATTATGACCGAAAATAGTTTATTGTACGCCGGGCTTGTCTTCGGTATCGTTGGTGCAATGCTTGCCGGAGTGATTTTTGCCGTTGTGAAAATGCTCAACCGCGAGGGCAGTCGTCCGGGAGACGACCATTTGTAAGCGTGCGCTTCAATTTGTCAACGGTTCTCAAAATTTATACAGAAAAGCCGTTATCCCTTCACACGAAGGAATAACGGCTTTTCGGCTTGATGAATTGCGCCGAGAATGGTGGAAGCGCTTATTTCTTTGCCTGTACCGCCGACTCTTTTGGCTTGTCTTCACGGTAAAAGATTTTATTCACAATTTTCCAGCCGTCTTTGGTTTTAACCAAGTTCATAAAATCAATAAACATAAAATCTTCATAGACCAGTTCCACCCGCGCTGAGGCGGCTGTTCCGGCAACCTGAATGCTTGCGATGCGGCATGAACGCTTCACTTTATCGCCCGGCTTCACATTGGCAACATAGTCTTTGAGAGGAACAATGCGGAGCGTGTCGTTGCGCATACCAATCATCTGCCCATCGGTCATAAATGCTTTGGCAACGGTTGCGGAATCACGGTTCGTGCCGCCTTCAATGTAATAATTCAGCGTTTTGGTAATTGCTGCAAGGTCGTCGGTTGTCGTTGCAGAAGAATTTTGTGCAAATATATTTGCTGAGTAACCAGCAATAATGCTGATAAAGATAAGAACTATTTTCATATATGATAAAAATAATTGTAAAAAATTGCAGAATTTATTGAAAAGTTATATGCTATTCAAAATTTAGGCTTTCATGGTTTTGAGAACGCTCACAAACTGGCGCATTTCCTCCGGTGTGCCGATGCTCACGCGGCAAAAACGCCGCCCTGCGTCCTCACGCTCGCGAATGATAATGCGCTCTGCTTCCATCTTTTGTGCAAAGCCGCTTGGAAACTTATCCAGCGCAAAATACACCACATTGGCAAAGGACGGTACGGTAAAAATCCCTGCGCTCGTGAGATACGAAGAAACAATATCGCGCCCTTCAGCAATTTTCTCCCGTGTCATCCGCACAAATGCCGTGTCTTGGAGTGATGCTCGCGCTGCTGCCATTGATACCGCCGAAATTGCATTGCCGTTCCATGCTTGCAGCGCTTGAAGTTTTTTGATTGTCTCGGCGTGTGCGATGCCGTAGCCGATGCGCATTCCAGCCAGCCCGTAAATTTTTGAGAATGAGCGCACCACGACAACATTTGGATTGGTGAGGGCAAGCGGAATCATGGACGCATCATCAATAAAATCGTGATAGACTTCATCCACGACAACAACAGCCTTTTTTGAAGCCTCTTCACAAAAAGAACGTATTTGTGAGGCTTCTAACTTTGTGCCTGTTGGATTATTTGGATTACAAATGTACATGATTTTTGTATTTGCAGTAACAGCACTTAATAACGCTTCAAGATTATGCTTGAGTGTTGCATCCAATGGAATTTCTTTCAGCGTTGCTCCTAAGCGCTTGGCTACGTCCATCAGAACGAAAAATGTTGGTGTGGCAGCAACGACTTCCCCACCTCTTTGTGCAAACGCTAATGCCGCCAGCCCGAGTATGTCGGCACTCCCCGCCCCCAAAACAACATTCTCCGGTGCAACACTGCGGAAAGCAGCAATGTCGCTAATGAGCGGCTTGACATTGGTGTAGCGATTGCCCTGTTTTATGGCTTCTGTCATTGCGACAATAGCTTTCGGGCTAGGTCCGTAGGGGTTTTCGTTGCTTCCCAAAAGCAACATTCCCTCATCTTTCAGGGCGAGTTCACGCGGGCTTGCGTGGCAGAGGGTTTGACTTGTATTTGTCAATGGCAAAGTGGCGGTCAATGCTGCGCCTCCTGCAAGCGTAAGCGATGATTGAAGCCACTTGCGGCGGGAAAGTACGTTGGACATTTTTACTTCTCCGAAAAATATGACGGGAAATAGTGATTGTTTCTCACAGATTGTTTCTCACAGGCAAAACTACATGATTTTTTGAGAGAGCAGACAAAGTTTTCGCCCAAATCACTTGCTTTTCTGCTGAACGGCACACGGTAGAGATGTTTCAGTTGTTTAGCGACAGTTTTCGGTTGTTCGGCGATTACATTCCCCTTAGCCACGCTTTGAACACACCGACCTTTTCCCTGCTGATAATGACGGCTTCTTGCGCCGAAGGCTGCAAATGCACGAGCAAACGACTCCCGTAATACGCATCGGCACTCAGGATTGCCTTGCGGTGGATAATGTATTGTCTGTTTGCACGAAAAAAACTTTGCGGTGGCAATCGCGCCTCAATTTCTTCCAATGTCTCGTCCAGAGCGTACTCTTGCTTCGTGTCGTACATTGCCCAGACGAGCTGGTTTTTCATAAAAAAATAGGCGATTTTTTCTGCCGAAAGAGGGATAATCCGATTCCCGCTTGATGCTAAAAAGGTGGGCGTTCCGAATGAAGGTAGTGCGGTGGTGTGATCTGTGATGTGAGTGGTGGTGCGGGCTTGGTGCATTTCTCCCAATAAACGCTGCACTTCCCGAAGAGCATCTCCCGAATACAGAAGTTTGTTGTGATGATACTTCTCGAAGGCTCGTTTCAAATCGTCGTTTCTTATCGGTTTTAAGAGATAATCCAGCCCGTGTACTGAAAAGGCTTGCACGGCATATTCATTGTATGCAGTCGTGAAAATAACAGGAACAGCAAGCGCAAACGCCTCAAAAACCTCGAAGGAAAGACCATCGGACAGCTGAATGTCCGAAACAATCATATCAATCTTGACGCGCCCCATATTTTCCTGAAACCACGTCATTGCTTCTTCAACCGATGATAACTCCGCCAGAATAGTCGCTGTGCGGTCTAGTTCGGTAATCATTGAGCGGAGTTTCCGCATCGCAATATCTTCATCTTCGAGTAAAACCAGATTCATGCTCATAGCTTTTGGGTAGTGGTACTTTCACGCGGAACACGTCCTCTTCTTGCTCAATAACAATGGGTTCTCCGCATAATAATTCGGAACGCTTGGAAAGGTTTGCCAGCCCTGTTCGCGTTCCCGATGAGTTTTTGAGCGGTGCAAACGTATTTTCCACGACAAAATACGCATTTTCCGCCCGGTTTTCCGGCGAGCGAAATTCCACGAACATTTTGACGTACACAGGGTTTTGCCGCGTCATTCTGTTATGCTTCACCACATTTTCTAACAGTAATTGCGAAGAAAGCGGAAGAATCATCAGCGCTGATTCTACGGCGTGTTTGGACTCAATTTCACAGAAAAACTTCCCTTCAAAACGTACTTTCAAAAGATACAAATACGCATCGGCAAATGCCAATTCTTCTTTGAGCAAGACCAAATCTTTTTGCTGAATTTCCAAGACAGCCCGAAAAACCTGAGAAAGTTTTTCGATAAATTCGATGGTTTTATCGGCATCCTCACGCGCAAGACCGCTGAGTGTATTGAGAGAGTTAAAGAAAAAATGAGGATTTATCTGCTGTTTCAGAGATTCAAGCTGCCCCAGAAGGCTCTCTTGGCGTACTGCCGCAAGTTCCGCTTTCATTGACTGGTGCTGTTCCGAAACTTCCAGCGTCCTTGCCACGATCATACTCATACAGAAGAGCAGCAAATTTCGCGCAAATTCATCACGAATGTAAAATCCTATTAGCGGACCATGCGTTAGCAATTGCCAAACAGGAAAATGCAACGAAATAGAAACACCGGATAACACGAGATAGCACAGCACATTAGCAAAAACACGCGCCCGAACCGATGCACCGAAGAGCCGCACATTAAGCCAAAGACTACACGCCAGAACCGACGCATTGAGAACAAAAAATGTGAGCGCGTCAAGCAAGTGTACATCACGCTCTGCGGCATGATGCGGCTCCAACGCTAAAAAAAATACGCTCGCCGACAGCAATGCGCCCACGCCAAGCGAATACGACAAAAGAACATTCCCGGGCAAGCCCGCAGAAGCAAGCGTTCCTGCAGTTCTGCCGAAAAAAGAAGAAATGATTCGGATGATATTGTTGATAATTCGCATGAGTTTTTCGATAAAAAGCTGATATTCTTTGCTTTTGCTCGTAATTATGACCGTAATGTCGGTAGTAATGTTCGCTCGCCATACCACATCAACACCGATACAACGGCAAATATACCCCACATCAATCCCACCGAACCTACGTTTTGTGCAAATTGTTCAATGACAGGCGTAATGAGGTTTTCCTGCCCCGACCAACGCTCAATTCCCCATGCACAAGCGGCTATCATTGCCGACACAGCAGCAATAATGCGCACACCGGCATACAATCGCCCTTTGGAAAGGAGTATCAAAAAAGGGATGATGCTGACCACAATACATAGCTGCATCCACTCAATGCCGATATTAAAACCGGCAATGGAAAGTGCAAGCTGTATTGCTCCAAGTTCTAAATGCTGTAATGTCTCGGCAAAAGCCAAGCCATGAACAAGTCCGAATCCTGCTGCTATCCACATCTCACGCTGTACAAACATCGGACGCAAGGCATGAAGCGCGGAAACGGCAATCGAAGCAGCAATACACAACTCAACGACGCGAGAATCAATCGAAACAATCTTTAACGCACCCACAAGCAATGTCAAGGAATGTCCAAGCGTAAATGCAGTGATGATGCGGAGCAGCCTCAAAGCGGCATAGCGCACACCGCCGAATGTACCCCACCGTTTTCCGTTTTGCGTGAGCGGCGCAGGAAGCAGCAAGACAATCAGAAATAGCAAATGGTCAATACCCAGACGAATATGCTCCATTCCCAAGACAAACATTCCCGCAAACCCCTGCCACATACTTCGCTCAATCGGCGGCAGGATAAAGGGCGAAAGGGTATTCGAGCGAATATCCCACGCAATTACGCCCACTTCACGGGAATTACGTTGTGCGCTTTCATCAATAATACCCGCTCCCCAATCATACCGAACAGCCACCAGCGCAGAATGCGTAACGACCTGATGCAACACAGCGTCATACAACCACACAAAATCCTGGACGGGCGAACCTTCCGGCGGTTTCATCACCATTCGCACAAAAAGTTCATAAAACTGCCCGTTTATCGGATTCGAGGAAGAATCAAGGCGCATAGCTTCAATCTCCACGCTCCAAGGCAGACCCGCCCGTGTGCGTGCTGTGCTGTGCTGAAGCAGGTACGATGCGATTTCGGAATAATACCGCTCCAATACTTGCTTCATCGGCAGTTCCGCTATATTCTCTTGTATTTTTCCCCGCAAGACAAGCCCTAATTCATCCAAAGGAACGTGAATATCGGCGGAAATGCTGCGCTCGTGAATATCAAGCTGTATGAACGAATTTGGCATTGGGTGAGCCAAAGCGGCTTTCCCGCAAAGCAGAAAGAGTATTGCTGCTACGCAAAAAAAGCCGCTGTGATGATA
>Ga0075154_10002594_pt1 | contig 11753 bp, 6 predicted proteins | sample JI71714BDNA_FD_70965 | JGI IMG/M metagenome (GOLD analysis project Ga0075154, IMG submission 70965) | Wastewater effluent complex algal communities from Wisconsin, to seasonally profile nutrient transformation and Carbon sequestration -... | ecosystem: Engineered > WWTP > Effluent > Algae... | reverse complement strand
AATACTACATTGCAAGCAATATCAGAAGCTTAGAGACTTATTTGAATAGAACTATAGGCGATTTATTGGCTTTTATTTGTGACCCGAAAATAGTCCGAATTTAAACATTGAAATTGACCCAAAAATAGCTATTTTCCTTATTTCTGGGTTTTTCCGAAAATAAGGAGGCCTGCTCCGGACTCCGGATTATGAGTCATTTGATGTGCCGAGAAGGTTAATGAATTAAAGACGGAAATTGATCAAAAAGTGAGTTGCAGTCAAAGGAAATTCATTGCTTTTCGCCATCGAAAAATTCCTAGTGAAAGTACTTAAATAATGCAAGGGAACGCTCAAAATGAGCTGCTAAAGTCATTAGAAATTTAATGTTTTTGCCACTGAAACATTCCAAGTGGGTTATTTTTTCATCTGCTTTAATATTTCGTGTATCACAAATACAGCTAATACAAGAGAAAAAGTCAAAAAGTTCTTCCGTGATGAGAAATCCTATACTTTTTGGCACTTTTTGGCACTGAAAAAGTCTCATATATGTAGACTACCTGTAACTTTATCTAAGTTATTATGATATCTCTAACATCACAAATAAACATGAACATGGGAAATTACTAAAACAGAGCTTCATTCATTAAATTTCATTGCTTTCAAGATACACAAAATTCAGACATTAAACATCTAGATAAAATGCTTATATAGAACTTCAATTTGAAACTTTTTGTGTTTTCCCAATTCTGAAAACTCACCTTGCAGTGATCTGTCTATAGGTTTTATTCTAGAATTTCAACTGGAGAGATACTAACACGAAACTTAGAAACGCCAATATGAAAATTATTTTGGATTAATCTGGCTATAGACAAATAATATACTTTCAATTTGTTACTCCGAACTGGTCTTGATCTCGATGTTCATAAGGAAAACCTCCAATTTATCCTGAATTGTTAAGAGGCATCAACAGGCATTTTTAATACCGAGTACAGATATGGACGAAAGATAACGCCAGACCAACACAACATCAAAAGCATATTATGAAATTTGTCAGCTGTACTTTGCTTCAATCACTGGCAGGGGCAACAATCAACAACAACATTTTGTTTGTACTTTAATCTGATCTATAGGATCGGCAACCTTTTATATGGGGATAAACTAACATGTCTGTTGACGGTGAGAGAATGGATCCCATACGGCGTGTGATCGATGAAGATAATGTGCAAGAAGATGATGCAAATATGACGCCAGTCAGGAAAGAGTTCACCCGACGACAATCGACTGATCGAAGCGTCAAGGCTTTTCTTTTTCAAAAGCATCGAATAGCTTCTCCCGGAGAAACACGAGACCAGACTCCACCACGTTCTTGTTCGGCAAAGGCCAACACAGACGCTTCAATTACTCCACCAGAAGCAACTATAACGAGAACAAGACGTCTACTCAATAGCGCAACTTCCCGAAGGCTTAATCGACGAAGTGCGTCTACAGAACGAGATGAAAGCAACATGCATCGATTCCAAGATCCATTGGTCGCCAAATCTTCTACTATCTCAACTCGAACTGGGACTGGTAATCCAGAGGCATCCTCGCTATTTAACAATCTCGATTCTTCAGAAGGGCAGACTCTCAAGATCTCAGATGACAACGAAACAGACTTTAATTCGAAAGATCCAGACAATAAAAATGATTCCAGGATTCATAGTGCTGATAGCAATGAGGCGGCATCGCTTGATCTAAAGATGTTGACCTCCCCCCAAGATAAAAATCACGACGAGATACAACCACAAGAATCTGTATTATCTCCGGAAAACATTCTACTTCAATACTCTGTTATTAGTCGAATGCCAAGCAGGCAAGATTGCGTAAGACACGACGCACGTGTTTTGGTTGAGATAAATCAGGCTAGGAAAGTTGCCATATCGCACCATGCAAAATCTGTCAGTGACATGTTAAATCAAAAAAGTCACACAGAAAAAAGCCAACCCAAAAATCCCTCAGGAAACGATCTATTGGGGGATAAACTCGCGCGCATATCTGCAAGCACAGGTGCACAAATTTCGTCCACGCTACGTCTGACTTTGGGAAAAGTCGGAAAATCCTTTTCCAACAAATATTTTGCGCTTGGTCACACTTCCTTGGATAATAGCGAGTCAATCAATTCTAATGAGCGACTTGAATCCGGAGATGACACGAAATCAATTAACACACTTTTATCTCCTGTAGGAGAAGAGACTCTGAAGGAAGTAATTGCTCCGCATCCTCAAAAATCGCATAGACAAAGTCTGAACAATATCAGCGAATTGGAAAATTCTGAAACTGAATCAGGTAAAATCCCTGCATGTGTCGATGTGCCTACATTACATGCTGTGGAACTGCCGTCAGAACAGTCCGCTCGAGGTATGAAGCAAAAGGGTGATGAATGTTTGAATCCACTCCATGCTGATGACGATGAAGACATTGAAACATATGCTCTGTTATTATATGAATTATTTCACACGTTTTGCAGACCGCCTCCCTCTTTTGAGATGATCTGTTCTTTATTATCTCAATGCAAATTTGATATTCTGAATGGAACTAAATCTCATGGACAAGACGGACAGACCAAGTATCAAATCAATTCAAATCACCTGACCGAGAGCAGAATTTCTTCACCTCGTCATTTGATTGTTGGTATGGGAGAATCCACAACATCTGTCATTAGACTGTTATGCTTGGAACCAGAACATGTGTTATTCAATCTTCCTACTGTTTTTACACTATGTTTCTTTCGTATGTTAAATATTCTTCTATCCAGAACTTCTAATGACGACAATGTAAAAACACGTCAGATGGATGAGAAAAAGACAAATGCACAAGAGTCCCAAGGGAGAGTACCTTTTGGTACCAGAAAAGACTCAAAGATCAACTTTAAAGCACAGTTTGACCCATTGCAACGACCACAGCGGCTCATGGGCTCTGATTTCGACTATTACTCTATAGTTCGCTTCCGCTGCGGATCAGAATGGAGAAGATTTGAAGAATCAAATTGTCTTGAAGAAAGGAGTGGCGCCATAACAGTTGTGCGGCGATTACTGCGTTTCTTAGTCTGGCGCATTAACCAAAGTCTGAATCAAAATAAATGCACTGCGTTGGCCGAGTTCCTCTTGTTGACTACAGAGGTATCAAGACTTCTTTCATGCTTGAGTGTCGCGGGTATTTCAACAAGAGATCTTAGCAGAATGCTCGACTTCCTTAGAGATCCTATACCAGGCGAGGAGGTGCACACTGTTGAAGTTATAAGTTATGCACAACTACTGACCATTCAGTCATTGGAAGTTGCAGCACAGGGCGATATAAATGCTTTGACTTCTGGTCTGCGTGGCAGCATTGTTTTCGACCATGTATTTTCGTTTAGTGGCGTTCAAGGTCTCAGCCTTCCACAAACAAAGCCTGCTTGGCCTTGGCCGTTTAGGTATGATTTTGGAGTAGCTCTTTGGCTTAGAGCTGAACCATTTGAAAGTTCATTAAACTTGCCCATCACAATATTATCAACTAAAGCCAATAATGGAACTGAAATCGAAATTCAATTCAGAACTCTTGCAACCTCGTCTAAATGCACTGATGCAGATCTTGACAGGACTGTGGCGACGCTATGCGTATTAGTGCGAGACTGTCAAGATCTTAAGCTAGCTCAAAGAACTATGAAGCTCAAAGGACACGTTATATTGTCTGGCTTATGGTATCACCTTGCAATACGCTTGACAACCCAAAGTTACAGAGGTTACTTTTCAGCTCCTCGCGACGAGATATCGATTTTTGTCAATGGTAAATTGGTGCTTTCTGAAGTATTCGGCTTTCCTAAGTGCTCTCTGAACTTATCGACTACAAAGGCTTCCCTTCCTGATCCCGGACCATTAATAGAAAGGTTTGAATTTGCAAGAAATTTTGTGGGGCAAACAAGCGGTCTGTACGTTTTTAAGGAATTTGTCTCAAATTCATTAATCGCAGCTTTATTTGAGTGCGGTAAAGAACAACCCCAAGAGGAAGACTTGGCATGGGACTCTCACAAGAGTACAGTTGCAAGAAAATTAAACACAGTTTCACAGAACGTGTCAAGTGATTATCGCGAAGTATCAATATCAAAGAATTCTAGTATGTTCATGAGAAAAGATGACTCGGAAGGCACTTCATCCAATTTTTTAGACGTGATTTCTGACGATTATGGAGCAGAAGACTTCAAAGGAATCCAAGAGCTGTCTAACCTCGGTTCAAAAACTTGTCTTGTTTGGGACCCGCGTCGAGTAAAAGGGAGCATAGGGCTAGAAATGAATATTGGAGGTCATGCACTAATGAATTTTGATCACGTGTCAGTATGGAAGTGTACCAGGGCCGACACAGTAATATTGAGCTTAGGTGGAATTCAAAGTCTGATCTCGGCATTTCAGATGGTTCTGCAAGCGGCATTCGAACGAACCATTGACAGAAGCAGCGAGGTCTTTACGCAGTTGTCTTCGCATCACTCTCCTTCACAACTTCTTCCACACTTGTTTTACTTGCTTGCTGCTTTCATTAGACGAAGCGCTGATAACGCGCGCGAGATACTTCGCTGCGGAGGGATCGAAATGATCGAACTGTGGATTTCTGATCAAAAAAGCAAATTTTCAATATCGAGGGTTCTAGACTCAGAAGAAAGTGCGGGTAGTCTCCTTGATTCATTGCTACATCTCCGCTCCAGTTCATGTCACAATTTGATTCTCGAAGCCAAGATATGCTCAAGGCTGCTTTTCAACCCGTTTCTCTGGATAGGTGACTCCAATGCATTTGAATTGCGAACGGCGAAAATTTTCGTTCCATTTATTTCCTCAATCGCCAAGCGCCATCCGAATAAAGTGCGAGACTGTGTTGACACTCGAGTTTTTGTATCTTTCATTAAGAAACTTGTGGTTGCTGATGTAAGATAACTTGCGTCTTCTCTGTAATGCTCGATTATTTTTCTAACACACGAGTTGTTTTAATTCACAGAATGATCCAATAAAAGACTCGTCCACATACACTCCTGAAATTGTCGTTTTAGAGCGGCAACACTTGATAGATTCAACAATTGGAACTATTTCATTGCTTTTATTACCCAAAGCTCCGATCCGTCAGGTTCGACCGGTTTTGAACTTTTTGACTGATCTGCTTGACCATGAATGGGAATTTGCTGCTCAGTTACGGTCAGAGAATAAGCTTGGAAAACGATTGCAAGAATTCGAAATTTCAGTTAAGCTTACTACAGTTTTGCTTTACCTGCTAGAGAAAAGGCCATGTATTCCGCAACTCTTTGAGTCTCTTGAATCAATTTTGGGGGGTCCAAACGGAATGACAGCCTGGATTGTTTGCTGCGTTGTCAACTCTTTCGACGAAATCATTCGCTCTCTAGGTATTAGATGCTTAGCTGCCTACTTGGATGGACGAAAGCGACGCGGCAAACAAAGCGACATTGTACACGACTATACTGTAAAAAGAAACGTAGATGTTAATCCCACTGATTTGACAGCCGTTAAAACCTCCAAAGTTGCCAAAAGTGCCGCTACTATAGCTAGCGGTTTGTCAAAAATTGGTACTGGTATCAGTGCCGCAAATTCTTCGCCTGAGTCCTTGTCAAGAATGAATGATAAGATCACTTTCAAACTCCTGTGGCACTTGCTGAAATGTCATCGTGAATGTCTTGGAGATGAATCACACGGAGCACTTCTCCGTCTACTAATGGAAGATAGTGCTCCCATCAATGAACAAGGGTCGTATGAGCTTGTGACAAACGACGATATTTTTCCTTCCGGTTTTGTATACAATAACCGCATACCATCTTACAGTAGAGCAAATGTTGCGGAAACATCAAAAAACACAATCATGAGCGAAATAGCCCTAGGAACGATTTTGAGATTGTTACGATTTCTCTCATCCAGTTTAGTCGAACAGTGGCTTTCTGACCTTCTTTTGATTTCACGGGCGAATGATGCGAGTTTCCAAGTTTTGATTTCTTGCGCTGAATGGCAGCCCTGTCTGTACTTGTTGCTTTCGCAGCTTCTCGACAACGCAAACCAGAGATTCTCGATTCGCCCATCTTCGCCTGATTTGAGAGAAGCCATGGGCGAAAGGCATGAATCTGGAATTGATATCTCATTTGGATCACAGCAAAACGAACAAATGGAATTTCTTCAGAATTCTATCGATGGTATAGAATCACCATATGAGAGATGCGATAGATTGGATTCACAGGGTGGAAATGATTTTCGACGTTCGAGCTCCTTGACAAATGCTATTGATTTAGTTGGACACGAGAGCCAGAACCGTTGCTTTGACTTATGTACAAATCTTTATTCCACGCTTTTGGGTAATCTTGTACGTCAAGGAGGAGATCGTTCTTATCAAATGGTCGAACAAGCTGCATCACTTCAACGCATCTGTGTTAATGGCCAAGAAGTATTTGCTATTATTTTGAGTCACCTCATTGAAGAACTTACTAACGGTGGTACCGTGGCCAATTTGCTGACAGAACCTACCGCGACTTTGGAAGGCCGCAGCCAAGGGTTGAAACGAAGCGCATCCGTTGTGACAAGTGCTATCTTATCAAATGGAACTAGTGAAATGGATCTCACTACTGCAGTTAAGCACTGGCGTTGCTTGAGACATTTGACCGCGGTAATTGTTGGTGTCGTGACAACTAGTGGGTGAGTAGTACCAAGAGAAACCCAAGCCTTCAAACTGTTTTCTGTAAGAACTTACTGTTTTCGCTTCACTTTTTGTTTCAAAGTTTTGGTGTTTGTGATCTTTTGCGACCTTGGAAAGAAGATTACTTGAATCATGAGCGCATTGGTATCTTAGGGGCTCATTTGCCAGACGGGGCGTTAAGAGGACTGACTGCTTCCGCAACATTAACAGGGTTCACCGACATGAGGTTGGGTGCTGTCAGGGGAACCAACAACAAAGAAGGATGTCGCATAATGTGCCTTGTCTTGTCTTCGCAAATTTTGTCTCTTCTTGATGCTTTCATTTTCCCAGATTCTCTGGACACCTCCCTACCGGCTGCGCAGCTTCATGGGTTAGCGCTTGTTCGAAGTACGGAACCAAGACTGGGTCAGTCTCAGGGACCACTTTTAGCATCATTGTTGAGGCTATCACTTATTTTGCTAACTCATTTGGAACCAAGCGGCGTCAAGTTTCTCCAGTGCTGTGGTCGTCTGAGGTGTTTTCTTCATTGGACATTAGAGCTTATTCGTGAATCTGTTGCTCTTGGAGGCTATTCAGCTGCTTTCCAGGAACTCACGGCCCCATTCGACCACCTAGTTTTGTCAGTCGTCCTACAATGTCATGTTGCCTTGACAAAATGCGCAACATTTCTAGAAAGCGTTGAAATGAGACCTGCTAGAATTCAATTCAATGATCAAGATGAGAAGCAAAAACATGTTAAACGTTTGTTTCGGGCAGCAAACGAACTTCGCGAAATGGTAATAGCTACCTATCGAGGTAGGAATGAGGTTCTTCGAGCGGCACTGTCTTTAAAGGCGTATGATTGTCTACAATCATGTTTAGGTGAGATGATAGCTCCAGGTTATGAGCAATCAGAACCCCGGATCCAATCCAAGAGCTCTAAAGAGGCTAGCTTACGAAAGTTTTTGGCGAGTGCATGGGTTCAAGGTTTCAGTTTTGTTGAAACTCGAACAGATGTAAGTTGGAGTGTGTTGTTATTTACGATTTCACACGACATTATAATCTGACAAAATTTGGACTTAAAGGGCTTACCTATTCCTGAACAAATCGCAAACGGCCAAATTTACAAAGGAAAGACAGCATCTACACGTGGCATAAAGGCTGTAGAAGAACTTGCAGTTGAAACAAAGAAGATAATAAAGGAATTCAATCGAGCCTTAGACAAGCCATTTGAGCTTTATTGTGAAGATCAAAGACAGTGGGCGGAAACAAAAGCTGTGCGAGAACTGGAAAACGAAGGGAATATTCTGGTGAAGAAACTAAGTCAGCGACACAAACGGGACATCAACGATGAAATCAAACTATCAGGTCTACGGAGAGCATCCGCCATCGGTAAATGGAATGCTCTCGAACACCGACGTGCAACTTTCTTGTTTGAAAAAGACTCCATGCATTGGAAAATGAGCAAACATTCTGACCTCAGGCGCCAGCATTTTCTGATGGTCAAGAACGTACACTTTGAATCACATGAAGAAGCAAGTTATGAACTTATGCTTGGAAGAGAGCGAGAGGAAGCCCAAAAAGCAAGAAGGGAGAGGGATCAAAGAAAACTTTCCGAGGCCATGTTGAAGAAAGCAAGCGTTGCATTCTACAAAAGCATAAATGAGACAGACATAGATACCGAAGAAAACGACTTGGGTCCTGGCGTCATAGCAGAAAAGGAAGTGGATGACAATCTTACAGGCTCTGATGGTGGTTCAACTGCCGTCGATTCGGAGGCTCTTAATAGTGATAAAGTTAAGGATGAAAGGCAAAACCCGGATCATGATCAAGATACAGAGGACGCCAACTCTGAAGCATCGGGCCCTAAAGACGAAATAAACTGGGCTAGAACTTTCATTTGGGCCGAACGAGAACAGGAAGTTTATTTTTCGAGCGATGTGCTTATGGTGACATTGCGTTCAACATTTGGGGGTCAACTTTTGTTGACCACGCATTCGATTTACTTTCATCAAGTCGGTGATGAGCTCAGTGTGATGACTGGTGAAAAGCTTCTTGTCGGCAAGGAAAAACAAAAATACCGTAGATGGAGACTAAGTCGGCTTTCAGAAGTTCACGGTCGAAGATACCTTCTTCGTCCTTCGGCGTTGGAGCTATTTTTTGTTGACTCAAAAGAGATTTTCTTGAATTTCAATGAAGGAACTAGAGCTAGAGACATGTTTTTTGCAAAACTTCGGAGCAACTGCAAAGTAAGTTTGTCATATTGTGCTTAAGTTGTAGTTGCATGGTATTTTCTCATACCGTTCTTAACAGGTACCGTTAAAAAAACCGTGTCGGTCTCTCAATCCAAGAGTTGTTTTCAAGAGATCAAAAGTGTCGGAACTTTGGAGAAAACGAAAGATATCGAATTATGATTACCTCATGCAGCTCAATGTTATAGCTGGCCGAAGTTTTAATGACATAACTCAATATCCTGTATTTCCGTGGATTTTGGCAGATTTCACTAGCAAAAAACTTGACCTTGATGATCCATCAAGCTATAGAGACTTATCAAAGCCAGTTGGGGCTCTTGATGAGGAACGACTTTCAATGTTGATTGAAAGATATAACGAGTTGGATTGTTTCAGAGAGGAAGAAAAATTCTTGTTTGGAAGTCATTATTCATCTCCCGGAGTTGTGCTTTATTATATGCTTAGACAAGAACCCCATACCAGCATGCACATTGAACTTCAATCTGGTAGATTTGACGTAGCTGATCGTATTTTTTTCGACATGGCTAGTTGTTGGAGATGCTGTCTTAAATTGACTTCTGACGTAAAGGAACTTATTCCAGAGTTTTTCACAAGTCCAGAGATTTTTATGAACACAAACAGTTTCCCATTGGGAAAGACACAAAATGGAGTTACTGTTGACGATGTAACCCTACCACCATGGGCCAAGGGCTCGGCGCACGAGTTTGTTAGATTGCATCGCTTGGCTCTGGAATCAGAGTTTGTTTCACAGAATTTACACAAATGGATCGATCTGATTTTTGGTTACAAGCAAAGAGGACCCGAAGCTGCAAAGGCGCATAATATCTTTCATTTCTTGTCTTACGAAGGAGCTGTTGATTTAGACACTATTACAGACGACATTGATAGAAAAGCTACAGAGAGCCACATTAAGTTTTTTGGCCAAACGCCGAGTCAACTTCTTTTAAAAGAACCCCACCCTCCGCGCTATTCTTCAGATGAATGTTGGAAGCCTATCATAAGTAGTGTAAGTTTGCCTTGAGAATTCCGCGATACTTTGGATCATATTTGCACAAATCTCATTTTCCACCTCATTCTCTAGACGACAAAGTTTTCGACACTTCAATGTTGGATGCCATCGAAACAATTCGGGTCGGGTTCATCTGCTGGTGCTATTATCAGCATTCACACGCTGACTGAGCAAATCGTAGCGATTTATGAAGATTTAAGCGTTGGTACGTACAAACTTACAAAGAGCAGCGGAAGAATTTCATCACTTATCAAACCGGATAAGTTACGAGCTTTGGGGTCAAGAAGACTTAGTCTTTCAACATTAGCTGTTGCTGGTAGGTTATCTACAGATGAACCCCAAGAGATTGCGCACTACAGAGCTAAGGTTTTGGCTAGACAGTTAGAACATGGTACTGTTAGGGCGAAAGAACCTGCTTGGAATTCTTGTTTTGGTGTTACGATTGGGGGATTGATTAAAGAAACATTGCTCAGAAAATCGGCTGCCTCTGGAACTAGATCTGTTGAGGGAAGTGCCATAATGGATTCTGCATTCAGCCTTATAAGTTGTGCTTACAATGATGGTACTATAAAAATGCATTCAATCGATGGTCTCCGCCTAAAATGCAGCACAAGCGGTGGTCATCGTGGGGCGATTCTTTGTTTGGAAATCGGATCTTGTGGTGCTCTAATGGTCACAGGGGGTGAAGATGCCACTTGTCGCGTTTGGGTAGTTGATTATCCGGACCTTGCATTTGCACTCACGGACGCATATGTTCAGACTGAGTTAGGAAACTTTGACGAGGGAGGACAAAAACAATTGCTCACGTGTTGCCATGTTCTTTGGGGACACCTAGCTCCAGTTGAATGTCTTTCCTTCAACAGCGATCTTGACATAGTTGTAAGTGGATCCGCAGGCGGTAGACTTTGTTTGCATAAGGCAAGAAATGGCAAATTCATTAGGACGATGTCAGTTTGTAATATCGGAAAGCCTTCTTCGATACGTATCCTCAAGCTGTGCTATACAGGCTGTTTTGTGGCCTACAGCGAGAGCCAAAGTCTTCACTTGTGTACTGTTAACGGGGTTGAACTTTATTGCGCGGAAACAACAGACGCCTTGAACGCCCTCCAGATTAGCTCAGATGGGCAAATGCTAATTTCTGGCGGAGAGAAGTGTGAGGTAGTAGTTCGGTCCATGAAAAATTTGCAGGTGATTAGTGTGTTGGACTTAAAGCGTCACGGTCCAATCAGATGCCTAGCGTTAACATCGTCCGAAAACAACCCTTCATCTCAACTGTTATGCGTCGGCTCAAATGATGGTATAATGACAGTTGTCGATGTCGACCATAGTTACTAAACGACTCAAAATTCAATGAAGGCATGGTATTCCTCTACGCATAACATTTCTTACTTCGGCGCTCCAGACTGTTTGGTTATCTTTCAAAAATCTAGACGACATCAAGAATGGCCAAGTCTTTCCGAGCTCCAGATATAAATTAAAATGATTATAGATGAATTTGCTTCTTATCACAAGAAATCGATGTTTTATAGTTGTGCGCGCTCGTATTCATTAACCAATCCAGCACAATTCAATCGATAGCTCGAATTTCTTCAAATGGTGACCTTTTTTGCCAAATGCTCAACTAAGCTACTAAAATAAGACCTCTATGCTTCTAATACTAACATAGCTTAGTGATTAGATTCAACAATCAGCCACAATGGCTAAAACTCAAGTACCCAATGTTTGCAAATCTATTTCCAACACAAGACACTCACACGAATCAGAGGACAACCAAATATTGGATTGCTGCAGGTGTTGGCAAATACCAGTTCAGTCCATTTGGTTCTTGGTGGCGGTCAGTG
>Ga0075154_10002593_pt1 | contig 11753 bp, 7 predicted proteins | sample JI71714BDNA_FD_70965 | JGI IMG/M metagenome (GOLD analysis project Ga0075154, IMG submission 70965) | Wastewater effluent complex algal communities from Wisconsin, to seasonally profile nutrient transformation and Carbon sequestration -... | ecosystem: Engineered > WWTP > Effluent > Algae... | reverse complement strand
CGCAATCTGGATGATAAAAATTTGGTAATGGCGCGATAAAATCGCAGGGAAAATAGTACGTCTTGTTCGAGTTTTTCGGTTAGTAGACGTCTAGAAATTGATAGGATTAGGCATTCTTCTTGGGCGATGACACTAGCAGATGGCAGTCTTCCGTCTACAAAGGACATTTCGCCTAGGACTTCGCCGGAAATAATTGTCCCAATTGGTTTGTTGCCTAGGGATGAGGCAAATACGCTCAAAGTGCCATCGAGTACGATATATAGTGCTTCTAAGGGTTTGCCTTCGGTGATAAGTGTGGTGCCGGCTTTGATTTGGGTGCGCTTCCCGTTAGCAACAATCCAATCAATGTCCCGATCGCTCAATTCCCCTAATATAACTAAAACTTTGCTCATAAAATCAGGTTGAGATTAGATAGTATGTAAACCAATTGTTAACTGCGGATGTTGCCTAGACGGTTTTGAACTCTCGCTTGGTGTTGGTTTCCCGCTGGTGTGGCCAGACTTGCCGGATTTTTCCCTGTTGCTGTCGGTGCAGTGTACCACCTTGTCTATTTAATCGCTAGCTGGGTACTAGCTCACTAGAAGATTTTATCTTGGTCTCACCTGCGATCGACTCTGTACTCTGCTAACGACACAGCTTTTGTATAAAATCTTCCCTGGGATTGATTTTTGGTCGATCGGCAAATTATAATAAAACCGACAACTGATAGACACTCAAAGAAGTGCATCGGCTGGAGAGTTGACTCTTCAAAGGTTAAGTGGCAATGTAGGAACAAGACCACTCAGATTTTTGTCAAGTTTAAACAAAGCTCTCGACTTTAGCTCTGATACACTTTTAACACACCATTGATTGAGGAAAATCTGTGAATAATCTATTTTCCAGGTCTACTTTCGCTTTAGTAAATCTTGCCGCTTTGGCTGTTTGTTGCAGTACCCTGTCAGTTAAAGCTGAAACTGGCAACTTGCCAGATACCGCCACATCAGCAAGTTTGCCCTCTCAAAACATCCCTGAAGTTTCCGAGCCCGTTGCGACTGTGGCGGTTAAAACCGATGCAGTAACAACTGCTAGTAATAAAGAAATTGATTCTATAAGTTCTCTACAACTAGATGAGGGAGTCAAATCTGAGTTAGTACCAGAGACAGCAACTTCGGAATCACCCACGAATGTGGAAGCATCTGCCATGGCACCAGCCACATCAGATGTCGCAAATTCCGAAATTCCGGCGACTGAAAATCTGGAAAATACATCTATGACTGCTGCTGAGACTAAAGACTCCGAACCAGCAGCTACCATCGCTGATAATAGCGCTAAAGTGCAGCCTACTGCCGAAAACGCCACCAAGGGCGATCGAACTTCCGAACTGACAGCAGTCAATGCTGATAAAGAAGTCAAAACTGCCAAGGAAGTCTTGAGTAATCCTGTGAGCACTTCGGCATCGGCCTTGACAAAAGAACCGACAACTGCTACAGAAAAACCGGAAATTGCCTCAGCACCAACTCAAAAAGTGGCTCAAGCAAACCAAGTCAGACCCGGACGCTCTACCCGTTCTGGCCCTAGCTACATCGGCATTGGCGGTAATCTTGGTTTTGGGGGAGATACAGCCTTGGGCGACACTTCCTTTGCGATTCTTAGCAAAATTGGTTTGACCAACAATTTCTCGGTGAGGCCTAGTGTTTTGTTCCGGGACAACCTCACGGTTTTGATTCCTGTTACCTACGATTTTGGAACGGGAAATGCAGTAGAAGTCAGCGATGATTTTGTGATTACTGCTGCTCCTTATGCAGGTGCTGGCGTGGCATTTTCTACCGGAGACAACAGCAATTTTGGCTTCCTGATTTCCGGGGGCGTAGATGTGCCACTCTCTAGAAATTTTACAGCAACGGCTGGGTTGAATATTGGTTTTCTGGATGGTACTGAAGTGGGATTGTTACTGGGTGTCGGTTATACCTTCCCCAATATTGCTCGATAGTTGGGCTGTTTGAGCAAATCTATAACAAGTAAGTAGGTGGTTGGCTGTAGGATTGCAGCCAACCTTTTTTTTTTGATTTAGGAGCGATCCCCAGAGTCGGGACTTCTTTGAGAAGTTATATCAAATCCTCTCTTCTCTTCCTTCGCGTCCTTTGCACCTTCGCGGTTAAATCATTCCGATACAACCGGAATTGATATTATTCTGGATCTGGATTGAATAACTAGCCAACACCACACAAATAGTGTTACTTATAAGAGATTGTATGGCGCGATGCCTTAAATGATTCCTATACAACTGACACTTAAAAATTTTCTCAGCTATCGCGAAGCTGCTTTAGACTTTCGCGGCTTGCACACTGCTTGCATTTGCGGGCCTAACGGTGCTGGCAAATCTTCACTCTTGGAAGCGATTACCTGGGCTGTTTGGGGCTGTTGTCGCAGCGATGAAGATGAGATCATCCACATGGGCGAAATAGATGTTCGGGTTGATTTCACTTTTGCTACTGGTGGCCAAGTTTATCGGGTAATTCGCCATCGCCGCCGCGGACAATCCGGGAGTTTGGAATTTCAAGTAGCAACCAACCTCCCCTTCCACGCCCTGAGTAAAAGGGGGGCGCAAGAGGAGAATTGTGCCCTTGGTGAGGGAACGCAAGCAGAATTCACTTCTTCTTCCTCGCTTACTAAGGAGGGGCTAGGAGGGGTGAATTTTCGCACGCTGACTGATAAAGGTCTGAGAATCACTCAGCAGAAAATTCTCGAATACATTAAATTAGATTACGAGACTTTTATCAACTCAGCCTATCTGCGACAAGGGCGAGCTGATGAGTTTATGCTGAAAAAGCCGATCGAGCGCAAACAAGTGTTAGCAAATCTGCTCAAACTCGATCGCTACGATGCTTTGTCGGAACAAGCCAAGGATAAATCGAGACAATTTAAAACTCAAGTTGAAGTGCTCAAACAGAGTTTGCAAACCATACAAGAGCAACTGCAACAAAAAGATGCGATCGCCACAGAACAAGTCCAATTGCAACAAGTAACGACGCAATTGCAACAACAGCAGGAAATTGACACCGCACAGTTGCAGCAACTGCAACTGCAACACCACAATCGCCAAACTTGGCAAACACTCCTGGCTGGCTACCAACAACAACATCACAACATCTCTCAAGAATGCCGTCGCTTGCAGCAAGAACTAGCCGGAGCCAAACAGCAGCAAAATGAGCTGCAAGCCCTGCTAGAACAAGAAAATGAAATTACAACAGGAATTACTTATTTCCACAGTTTACAAGCTAATGAAGAGAGTCTAGCGGGGAAATTCAAAGCTAACCAAGAGGCTCAAAATCAACGTCAAAAATTGCAAGAACAGCAGCGGCAAGAATTGAGTGTTTTGCAAGGCAGAATTCAACAATTGCAAGCTCAGTTAGATGTTTTGCAACAGCAAGAAACTGAAGTGATGGAAGTGCTGAAACAGCAGCCGGAGGTGGAAAAAGGACTGGCTAAATTGCAAGTAGCCCGATCGCAACTCCAACAACTAGAACAACTGCAACTGCAAGTTTCGCCCCTACTCCAAGAGCAACAACAGACACAAACTAAACTCGATCGCGCCCACGCAGGTTTAACCGCCCGCTTGCAGGAAATTAACCGACAGTTGCAAGTGGAACAGCAGCAGCGACAGCCACAATTGCAACAGGAAATTTCGGCAATTGCTAATCAAATTTTGCTGTTAGAAAACAAGCGAGTTTATCAGGAGCGAGTCCGAGAAAAAGGCAGAGAAAGACACAACTTTCTCGAAAACCTGAAAGCTAAAAGCCTGGACTATCAAACTAAATTAGATGAAATCGATCGCAAACTGCAACTTTTACGGAAAGAAGAAGGCGAAAAAACTGCCGAGAAGGCTTTGCTACGGGAAAGTCAAGCAGCGAATTTGCTGGAAAATGAGCAATCTCACTCGCATTTAGTGGTGCGCGATGCCGATTTTGGAAATTGTCCTTTGTGCGATCGACCTTTAGACGAGCACTACTGGAATTTGGTAGTCAAAAAACATCATACCCAACAGCAAGAAATTTGGAACCAACTGTGGGTAGTCCGCGAACAGTTAGCCGTGTCGGAACGGGAAATTCACGTCCTCAGACAGGAATTTCGCCAACTAGAAGCTGAGTTAGCCCCCTACGAAGAATTGCGGGAACGGCGCGCTAATTTGCAGGCTCAATTGGAGGCCCTAGGTAAGGATGAAAACCGCTTGCACATTCTGCGCAAAGATGCTGCGGAAATAGAGCGATCGCTCCGTACTGGGGATTACGCATCCGATGAGTATGCCCAACTCCAACAAATCGAACAGCAACTGCAAGAACTTAATTATAGCGATCGCAGTCATTCCCTCGCCCGCAGTGAGGAAAAGCGTTTGCGGTGGGCAGAAATTCAGCAATCTCAAATCAAAGATGCTCAACAAAGACTTCATAAAATTAACGCCCGCCGTCCTGAATTGCAAACTCAATTAGTCGCATTACAGCAGCAGTTAGAACAGGAAAAAAATAGTTCGCCCATACAGCAACAAATTCTGTCTTTAGATAGATATATTGCGGAAGTTGGTTACAATTTTGAACAGCACGAACAAGTCCGCAGCGAAATGCGCCGGACGCAATTTTGGCTTCCTAGGGCAGAAAAACTGCGCGCGGCAACTCAGCAGTACCCACAAGTGCAGCAGCGACTTAATGAAATAGCTAGTTCGATGGCTGTGCGCGATCGAGATTTGCAAGCTGTCAGCGCTCAAATTTCCGCCATGAGCAAGCAGTTGCAAGAACATCCCGATCCCAGAACACAAATAAGTGCGATCGAACAACAAATCAGTCGCCGTCGCCAGCAGCTAGACCAACATTTGGGAAGTCTGGGACGGCTTCAGCAACAGCAGCAAAGTCTAGAAACTTGGCAAGTTCAGCTAGCAGCTCAAAAGGAGCAAATGCAAGTTGCCAAACGCCAGCAGCGAGTTTATCAAGAGCTTGGTCAAGCCTTTGGCAAAAATGGCATTCAAGCTTTGATGATTGAAAATGTGTTGCCTCAACTAGAAGCAGAAACTAATCAAATATTATCCAGGTTGAGCGCCAATCAATTGCACGTTCAATTTATTACTCAGCGGGCTGCTGCTTCTAAAAAAGCCACTAAATTGATTGATACTTTAGATATTTTAATCGCCGATGCCCGTGGCACTCGTCCCTACGAAACTTATTCCGGTGGTGAAGCTTTTCGGATTAATTTTGCGATTCGGTTGGCGCTGGCGAGATTGTTATCTCAGCGGGCAGGGACGGCTTTGCAAATGTTGATTATTGACGAGGGATTCGGGACTCAGGATGCAGAAGGATGCGATCGACTGATTGCAGCTATTAACGCGATCGCCTCCGATTTCGCCTGCATTCTAACTGTCACCCATATGCCACACTTAAAAGAAGCTTTTCAAGCCAGAATAGAAGTTAACAAAACTGCTCGCGGTTCTTGTATCAGCTTGTCGGTGTAGAGTGATATCAAATCCGTTGACATCGGAATGATTAATCTCTCTCTTCTCTTCCTTCGCGTCCTTAGCGCCTTCGTGGTTAAATCATTCCGATACAACCGGAATTGATATGATGGGCCAAGCGCACAGGAAATGACAGATTGGGAACTGTCGATCCGCTATCAAATTATGGTAAAAAAATATAAGGGAAGCCTGCGGTACATCTGGGCATTCTTGCCAGGGAAGAGAACTGTGGATTTAAATTCCAGTGTGGGAGTAGGTTCTTAAGTTGTTGACAAAGGTGCAAAATATCAGAAACCTCTAAATTTTAATTCCCAATTGCCCTCCGTTTTTGAGCGATCGGGGCTTTAAATTCGCAGCATAAAACGCTGAAATTAGCTGAAATTAATCGAAATCAGTGCTGCGCTATCCTAAATCCCCTATTGGCGACTCGATTATGTTGAAAAAATTACCTTTGCCCTGGTTTCGCTACATTCCAGCAGGTTTGACGCTGAGTTTGGGTATAGGGTTGTCTGTGTTTACATTTGCCATTGTGTGGAACTGGGAAAACGGGCGCTGGGACTACGAAACCCACCGTCGCATGGATGATATCTCGATCGCCCTCGAAAGGCAGCTAAACTCCGATTTAGACGCAGTGCTCGCCCTCAGCGACTACATGAAAGCTTTCCGCACAGTCGATAAGTCCTCCTTTGCCCGATTTGTAGGTCGTCCCCTATCAGTCCACCCCAGTCTGCAAATCCTGGCGTGGCTACCCCGCATCCCCGATCGCGATCGCGCCGACTACGAAGCCCAAAACCAAACCCAAAACCAGCCCAAGTTCCAGATTACAGAATTAGGTCTCCAAGGACAACCAATCCCAGCCCGTCAGCGTTCCGAATACTTCCCTGCTTTATACCTAGAACCCGCAGCCACCAACAAAAATGTTTTGGGCTTTGACTTCGCCTCCCAACCACAAATCCGGGCCGCACTCTCTCGCGGGCGAGATACCGGAGAAATGGTTGTCACCAGCTACATGGGTTTAATTCAAAATAATTCCTCGGAATTAAATCTATTAGCCATAGTCCCGATTTACGAAACCAGCACCAAACTAACTACCGTCGCCTCCCGTCGCCAACTGCTGCAAGGATTTGTCATGGGAGTATTTCGAGGCAAAGATGTGTTGCAAACTTCTTTAAAAGGACGCAATACCGACTATCTAAATATTTATATCTCTAGCGAGGCTCCAGACAAGCCAGAAGCATCCTCAATTTCACGGGATAGCCGCCCCCCCGTTCGGCAAGATACACCAGCCACCAGCCAAGTTAACGAATTTTCAGTGCTGTTTCAGTCCGACAGCCAACAACTCTTGCCGGGGTCCGCCGAGTTGCAACACCAAGTCAAGTCAAACTGTCCCATTCTCAACAATCCGGGTCCAGATTATACCGCTTGCAGGAGACGCCTCAAAATTAGCGATCGCGATTGGTATGTCTACGTCTCAGCCAGTCGGGAAATTCGTAAAAATCGCAAACACTGGCGTTCTTGGGGCACTCTCACCATGGGGATGTTATGGACTTTCATTCCCGTCACTTATATGCTGACAGCTTTGAGCCGCACAGCCCAAATCGAAAAACTAGCCCAAGAAAGAGCCCGCCAAGCTTCCCAGTTGCACGATGCTTACAAACAGTTGGAAGCCGAACAAACAAAGTCCGATCGACTCTTGCTAAATGTGTTACCCGCCGCGATTGTCCAGCGTTTGAAGCACAACGAAAATAATATTGCCGAAAGTTTTAGCGAAGTAACCGTCATGTTTGCTGATATTGTCGGGTTTACAGAACTTTCTTCGAGAATTTCAGCCACCGCGGTGGTGGAAGTGCTCAACGATATTTTTTCCGCTTTTGACCACTTGGCCGATCGCCACGGTTTAGAGAAAATTAAAACTATCGGTGATGCTTACATGGTAGTCGGTGGTTTGCCTACGCCCCGAAAGGATCACGCCGAGGCGATCGCAGCAATGGCGATCGATATGCTACAAGAAATTCGCCGCCTCAGTTTACAACATTCAGAACCTTTCAGCATTCGGATCGGCATTCACACCGGGCCAGTAGTAGCCGGAGTTATCGGACTCAAAAAATTTATTTACGATTTGTGGGGCGACACAGTAAATATTGCTTCGCGAATGGAATCCCATGGGATTACCGGCTGCATTCAAGTCACCGTAGAAACCCAAGAACTCTTAAAAGATAAGTATACTTTTCAGAAGCGTGGCGCTATTCAAATTAAAGGCAAAGGTTACATGATTACTTATTTGCTAACTGGCAAAAAAGATTATTAACACCGCCCAAAAATGGATATAAGCCTCCGACTCCCCGATCGACTAAGACTTTCGATCGCAAAGCTAAGATATGATAAGCTCAAGGTATTCTGTCACCCCTGCACCAAAAAAAGGAAAAACCATGACGACGCTGCTAATTCAAACCGAAAGCGTCCCACTGACGGTCAATTTCCCTGCGATCCAATCGATGACTGTTGAACAGTTCTCTGAATTCTGTATAGTTAATCGCGATTTGAGAATTGAGCGTACAGCCAGTGGGGAAGTTATCATTATGTCACCCGCCTTTTCAGATACAGGGAACCGCAACATTAAAATTGCTCAGCAACTTGCAAACTGGGCAGAAGAAGATGGCACAGGTGAAACGTTTGACTCCAGTGCAGGCTTTACCTTGCCGAATGGAGCAATCCGCTCCCCCGATGCCTCCTGGATTAAATTAGAGCGCTGGAATGCCTTAACTGAAGAACAAAAAGCCTCATTCGCACCGATTTGTCCAGACTTTGTGATTGAATTGCGGTCTGCTAGTGACACTCTCAAGGGATTGCAAAACAAGATGCAAGAATATATTGAGAACGGTGTATCGCTCGGCTTTTTGCTCGATCGCAAAAATAGAAAAGTCTACATCTACCGTCCCGATAGCGAACCTGAAATCTTGGATAATCCTGAAACAGTCAGCGCCGATCCAGAGTTACCGGGATTTGTCTTGCGGATGGCAAAAATCTGGTGATTGAGATCGTTAAACCATACTCAAAGACATCAATTCATCTGTCATTTCAAAATTAGCAGTCACACTTTGGACATCATCCAAATCTTCCAGTGCATCCATTAACTTCAAGAGCGATCGAGCTTTTTCAGCATTGTCTATTTCCACTATAATACTGGGAATCCAACGAATCTCTGACTGCAAAACTTGAAAACCTTTCTGTTTCAAAACCTCAGAAAGATTTTCCAAATTAGCCACAGTCGTAAACACCTCACCACCTTCCTCATCTTCATCAATAGATATCAACTCATAGGATTGAGCCTCGGCTTCTAGGGACGCTTCAAACAATTTTTCCTCATCAATAAAACCGCCTACCGTACAAACCCCTTTTTGGTCAAACATCCAGCCCACGCAGCCAGTTTCACCCAGATTCCCACCATTTTTTGTAAAAGCTTCCCGCAAGCCAGCCGCCGTGCGATTGCGATTGTCTGTCAGCGCTTCAATCAAAATAGCCACACCGCCAATACCGTAACCTTCGTAGCGGATAGCTTCTAATTCCGAACTCGCCCCAGACAAACCCGCACCTTTGGCGATCGCCCTTTCTATGTTTTCATTAGGAATACTCGCCGCCTTCGCTTTTTCAATAGCCGTTCGCAATTGAAAATTGCCCGCCGGATCTGACACACCGCTGCGGGCTGCGACAATAATTTCACGAGATATTCTAGCAAAAACCTTGCCTTTAACGGCATCAACTCTAGCTTTTTGGCGTTTAATATTCGCCCACTTACTATGTCCAGCCATACCGATTATGAATTGTCGATTTGATATTTTTTAAGAGACTTCTCAAGTAATTCTGGCAAGGTAGACATCCCGCCAACCCTGAACAGGCTTTTGAGGAGACATCTGATGAAATTGAACAATCTCAGCCTAATTTTAATACACAAGATTGTATAACTCTCAACTTTAATTAAACCGAATCATCACTTCTGTGTCGCTGAGATGAGAAGTATCACCATTAAGTTCGATCGACCATTCCCCCCCATCCCGTACCACTTTCACCAAACAACACAGAGAAGCATTAATTTCCGTTTCCAGACCCCCCGCCAGTCCGATCGCAGTCCCTAACACCGACGCACCATGACCTACTAACAGTATATCTTCAGGAAACTCAGCGACAAGGCGTCTAGCAGTTTCGCCAGCCCTTTTAAGACAAGCCTCCCCTGTTTCTGGATAATTTGCCATCCCACCTTTATAGGAAGCATCAATCCGAGGGAAACGCTCACATAAAGCCTCCACAGAAAGAGTTTCCGGCATTTCCGTCATCCATTCAGGATTCAGCCACTCGCACAATCCCCACTCTAATTTTAGCGACAAATCCAGGGCCCCGGCCACGTAGTTTGCCGTTTGGACGGTTCGCAGAAAAGGAGAAGTAAAAATGTGAGAAATGCCTTCACCTTTGAGGCGGTTAGCCAATTGTCTAGCTTGAATATGTCCATCTTCTGAAAGATAGGGATCGTAGCGGTGTTCTGCGGTGAGAAACCAGTCGGGGTTAACGAAGTCGATGCGGTTTCCGTGTCGTGCGATCCAGACTGTTTGTGGCATGAGTTGGTTTGAATTTGGCGAATGGTTTAACATTATATCAAATAGGATGCAGACTGAAGATAATTTGAGGAGTTTACGTCTAGACAATGTTCAACCGCCGAATACTCTAATTCGCCACACTCCATACTCGCAACAATTGATAGCCTCCCCTTTGAAACTCATAGGATACATCCTGAACTTCTACTTTATATCCTTGTCCTTTCAACTCTTCGATAATTGGCGCTAGGAAAGGAGAAGGTTCACCCGAAATTTTGATCACAGGAAAAATCCGCACTTCCCTAGCAGTACGACACATTTCGCGAATTGATTCCCGATGAAATTCTTCCGTAAAATGGTCGGAATAAGTAAACAAAAAATGACTGCATAGTGCCAAATCAAACTGACCATTCTCAAAAGGTAATATCGGCAATTCACCAGTTACATAACGGCGTTCCTGAATCCCTTGGGGCAAATCTTCCAAGAATTGCTGCATCGCCGCCATTCTCACTTCGCCCAATTTAGTTGGTGACTCGATATTTGTCCATAGGTAGTCATCTACATTGGCCCTGACTCCATCAATCACCCTTTGATATGTTTCCTGGATGCGTTCGGCAATTTCGGCCGCCGAAAACTCATAAACAGGATCGCAAGAAGTTACTTGATTACCTTGGCGAGTCATTTCTGCATTGAAGCTAGCTGGACCTCCAGCACAGTCAAGTATCTTTAACTTCCGGTCGGCCGATGTCAGGTGGAACATTCCGATATATTCGTCCAAGCAGCGACCCCAAGGAATCACTCGATCAAGCTTAAGTCCCACGTATTTTTGACTCGCAAATAAGAGTAGACGATCTGGATTTTACAGCAAAGTGAGGCTACACTGGATGTCAGTTGATTTGAGATTTTAGATTTGAGATGTTAGATTGACTCCCCAGATGAATGTGGAGCTTAAACTTTGGTCTAAAATTATAAACTAATTAACCGAATTGCGATCGCCCCGGAACAGACTGCCACCAGAAAAAAAATATGAAACATACCGTTAAAGGCGCTACCAGTCTTAGTTTATCGGCACTCGTGTTATTGAGCAGTTCACTACCCACTATCGCTCAGTTACCAGCCCTCAGACCCAGACCACCCATTCCTAACCCAAATCCAGTAAGACTACCGCCACCGCCACCTCTTCCTGGTGCTCGCGTCCCCCTGGGCAATTCCGGTTTACCCACCCAGGAATCACCTTATGTTTTAGGTTCGGGCGATCGCATTGCTTTAGATATTTTCGGTGTCCCTGAATTTAGCAAAGAATACCAAGTATTAGTTGACGGTACCCTCAATTTACCAATCATTCGTAGTGTATCAATTCAAGGGCTAACATTGCAACAAGCCGCCAGCGCCATTACCAGGCGATATGAACCCTTCATCAATGTGCCCGTTGTCACCGTAACTTTGATGGTTGCTAGACCCCTAAACATCGGGATTGCTGGAGAAATTACTCGTCCCGGTTCCTACAAGATTAATCCCTCCAGAGAAGGGGGAGGAGTCAAATTTCCCACTTTGATGGAAATGCTGCAACTTGCAAAAGGAGTCACATCCGCAGGAGATATGCGGGCCGTCCAAATCCGCCGTCCCCGCAGAGGGGGACCAGAGCAAGTTATTACTGTTAATTTGCAGGAATTTTTAGATACCGGAAATCT
>Ga0075154_10002592_pt1 | contig 11756 bp, 4 predicted proteins | sample JI71714BDNA_FD_70965 | JGI IMG/M metagenome (GOLD analysis project Ga0075154, IMG submission 70965) | Wastewater effluent complex algal communities from Wisconsin, to seasonally profile nutrient transformation and Carbon sequestration -... | ecosystem: Engineered > WWTP > Effluent > Algae... | reverse complement strand
CAATTATCTCTGTGTTTGGGTGCCTGTTGAGAACCAGCCCCTCGGTGATGGCACTCGTGCACGCCTCCCGCATAGCAGTGGGCATCAAATAAGCAGGAGCATCAGCATCAGCATCTGCATTCCCAGATTTGGAGTTCGTACTTTGTAAATGATAAGGAGAAAATTTGGGCAACCCTGTAACAGTATTGATTTCGTAAGAGTTTGTGCTGCCCCTCCGTCGCTTTTGTGCTTCAAATACATTGGTACCCTCATGAACACTCTGACTCAAAGAATTACTCGTTTGTCCAGGTTGGTTATTTATATAACTGTTGGAGCTTTTCTCTGCTAAGTTAGTTGGTAAAAATGTTGAAGATTTAAATGCTGGCATTCCTAAGCTGACGTGTGGCGCGAAAGCAGCAAATGGCATTTTCCCTTGGCGGATGACAGAATCCGACGGAGCGCTAGAGGAATTTGTATCTTTGGCATTGCTTTCTCTATCCGCTGAACCCGGATGTGTGAAACTACTTCTTACTCGCTCTGCTTGTGCATGTATCTGTGCCATAGTGGACTCTCTGTAATGCTGTCGCTTTTGTTTTTCTGAACTATCTTCAACAACTGCGCTTAATAATGGATCGTTTGGAGGAAGCGGATTATCGTGTGTTGTATCGCTCCCATGTTGTTTGCTTTTACTTGAACTATTTGAATTGGTTTCCTTGACACTTCGCATACTGCCTATCGTTCTTGATCAAAAAGCAACCGAACAAATTTTTTGTTATTCCAGCTTACAATCATAATATGTAAATTTTTATGTCATTAATTTACAAGTGTAAAATTAACTTATCTATACGTGGGAATAAGAAGCTTGCATAAAATACTGTAAAATAAACATCTCACAGCTCGATCAAAATAGAAATACGAACAAATTGTTTGAATTATTGGGTATTTCAAGTACGTAAATTATTTTTTGTACTTAGTGAATCTACGCTAATCTTTCTTAGAGTCGGACAGATGATAGCGTGGACTAAAGCACCTGTTGTAATTGTATTTGTGTTAAGTCCTGTAATCATACCTGGTAAACTATGAGAACTGTATTGCTATGCCTATCCATTATGATCGTTCTTTATAGGGACTTGAATAATCTCGTGAGTGAGAGAACTTGATTTTAGATATTTGTCAAAATGATTAAGCCGAGTTGTTCACAGAAAGAGGATTGACGTAAAATTATCACACCTAGTCACGAAGCGCTTCACACAGTAACTCTTTAAAAGTTACGCTTTATCGATCTGTCTATACTTCGTTGAAGAAAATAACCTCTTGATGTACTCAACAACTCAAGTCACAATCCAACGAAAAAAAAACAAGATTTGGCTTCGCATTTTGGGTAATTCGCGTTTAAAGACAGCGACCACCACACGTGGCACAACTCTTTTTCCTTCCAGATCTCGATTCTTTTCGCAAAACCAAGCAATCACAGAAAAAATTGAGTGTCTTCTAAGAATGACATTATTTACATAGCCTGTCAGCTGTTCTCAAATTCGTCGACTTTGGCTTGCATGCGCGATCTGTACAAAGACACCCAGAAACGTGATCCCAGCAAAGAAAGAGTAGATACGCAAATTCGACTCTCCTCAAAATTCGTATGAGACCAAAAAAAACACTTGAAAGGAAAATAATGATATTTAAAATCAATCGAATCATTGACATTAAGAAAAAGCTTGTCCAAGATGGTCAAGAAGGCAATCAAACGCGATCGTGTGATTCAAATCTAATCGAATTCAGCTCTGTTAAGGCTTTTTACGGCTTGAGAAACTACCGGTATTTCATGGATTGTTCAAACTCGTCGGCTAAATTTATATATATCTTTTTGAATTATCAAGGAATAATTTGAGATAAATTTAGAATAAAGCGAATTGCCAAAGAAACCCCCAGAAAATCGCAAAAGAGAACTTTTAAAGCGTTTTCAAGTTCTCTTGTAGCAATGGAAGTTTGCTTTTAATTCATTAATGGAATGTTGTTATTAAAGCAATCTTAGCGCGAATAAAGCAAATACCTCAAGTTGCATCGAACATATTCTTTATATGACGCAATTTACTCGATCAATACCCAAGTTGAAAATTAAATTTTTCTTCTACTCGAGAATTTCCGGTCTGATCGAATAATTTATTTAAATGTGCGCTAGATTTGATGAACTATTGTGATCAAAACACTCATTGATTATGTAAATTTTGGCAGGGATTTAATCACCTTCTTCAAGAGAATTGTTGGACCGTACCACTTGATTAACACAATCTTCCTGACTCATTATAGGACAAGACACTCGAATTCGATTATTCAAGACCCGACTAAAAGCTATCCTGAAATTTAACAGCCTTTTCCATTCCATTCATGATTTCTTATCGCCAAACAATTTGGATCTTTGAAATATTATTTTGAATGACTTGAAGAATCATCCCATAATTTTTAGGCCATAAGTTAAGAGAAATGTGTCAAGACTGGAAATATACACCATTTCTGGTCACAAATATATACATGGTTATTTAAGAGCCTTTTTATTTTAAGTTTGTATTTGACAGAGATGCAAGGCCGTTTCGAAGAATCGTACGTAATTCAATAGATGTAAAGCGTAAAATGGCGTAAGTGGATCTTGTGCAATTATCAGATCGAACATAAAAGCCAGTCCAGGTTCTCATCCATGTTTCATCAAGATATTGGCAATCTTCTATCCTTCTGATGTATGCAACGACCTAAAAAATGAAGTCGACAATATTTCATCTACTCGCTATTATGGGTCTCACAGTGAGTGTGGTTGTGTCCGATAGATGCCCTATTAGAGTTATGGTAGTAGGATCTGTTAATGCAGATACCTTCTTGTCGGTCTCAAAGCTGCCAATTGAGGGTGAGAACTTGACCACTTTGCCAGGAGCATCGTCCATCGAATTAGATGTTCCTGGCGGAAAGGGATGCACTCAAGCGGTGGCTTGTTCCAAACTTTTACATGATAAATGCGTGTCCTTTTGGGCACAATTTGGTAACGATGAGCACGTAGCTGAAAAACTACAACAGTGTCTAATAGATAATAATGTGAATTTGTCAGCTTGTGGAGTATCCGACAAAGTGCCCTGTGGGCGAGGCTTTGTTTTTCGGATACCGTCAACAGGACAGGTAAGCGCAGTGGTGGCAGGAGGTGCCAACTCGCAAATAGGCTGGGAGAAAGATCTACTAAAGCAAAATACAGAGGAGTATACATCTCTTTTGGAGCAACAAGATGCAATCATGTTACAACGTGAAATACCACAAGCTGTTAACGAGATGATTGTCAGCGATTGTCAAAATATTCAGCCGGAAAAACGACCATTGGTTTTTCTAGATATGGGTGGTGAAGACGCGCCTTTATCCCCAAAATTATTGAAGCTTTGTGATTTCATTATTCCAAATCAATCTGAATTTAGTCGGATGTTGAAACACTTTGGAAAGAATACAACAAATCTAGATGATGATTATAACGACAATACAAATACTCAACAACTTATTAGTTGTGCCAGATATCTGCAGAAACATCACAGTGCTAAAAACATACTCGTGACTTTGGGGAGTCAAGGTTGTATTTTTATTCCTTGCGATGAAAATAGAGTTGCCATTAGTTTACCTGCATGCGCTCTTCCAGACGGTTGTGAAGTGGTAGATGAGACTGGAGCTGGCGACTGTTTTCGTGCGGCATTTGTAGTGGCACTATGCGAAAAGACAAAGTCAATCAAACAATGTCTTGAATTCGCTTCTGCTGCAGGAGCAATTTCAGTCACTCGCAAAGGAGCCGTACCATCGTGTCCTAGTCGTGAAGAGGTTGAGATGCTATACAACTCTAGCTATCCTGATGACAAAGACCATTTGGAAGTGAACCATAGTGCAGCTGAAGAAAATAGGAACAGGAAAGCACCATCTGTGATTCATGCCAGCGAAGAGACTGTGGAATTGACAACTTCCATTCGCGGCGGCCTCGAGGAGTCTGCAGGTGAGTCTGACGATGGCTGGACATCAGACATGGAATGTCCCCTCCTGTTTGGATCAAGATTGAACAGTATGAAAGATCGTCCTGAACTTTGGGATGGGCCTCAAAATGTGAAAGGATGGGTAAAAAGGCAAGGGCAAATCAAGGGATTGGGTTGCGTAGACTTTAACTATCCGCAGCATTTCATGCACGGTACAACAGGAGAACTATTTTGGAAAAACATCCAAGAAGCAAAACGAGCCCTTGAAGAGTCTGGCTTGAAGGCCGGCGCCGTGTGTTTGCGTTATCCACACAACGAATTCCAACAGGGTGCCATGACGCATTTCGATCCTCATGTTCGACAACGTGCAATAGATTTGACGAAAAAAGCAGCAGAGGTCGCCAAGGAATTAGATTGCCGAGAAGTTGTAGTTTGGAGTGCTTATGATGGTTACGACTATCCTTTTCAAGTTGATTATGAAGACAAATGGAACTCCATTGTGTCTGCTTTTCAGGAATGTTGCGATGCACATCCTGACATTCTGTTTTCGCTTGAATACAAACCAACTGATGAGAACACAAGGTTTTTCTCTGTTCCTTCAACTGGTGCTACCATCGCTCTTGTACATCAAATCGATCGTCCCAACATGGGCATCACCCTAGATGTTGGACATATGCTCATGTCAGGTGAAAATCCAGGACAGTCAATATCTATGGTTCACACTGTCTGTGGTCCTGGAAAGTTATTCGGTATTCAGCTCAATGACGGTTATACTCGACTAGCTGCTGAAGATGGTCTCATGTTTGGCTCTGTACATCCTATGAATGCTTTGGAAATCATGTATTATTTACAGCAAACCAAATTCAGCGGCCATCTTTACTTCGACACTTTCCCCCAGCGCACAGATCCTGTCAAGGAAGCCGAATATAATATAAGGCGCGTCAAAGAATTCTGGATTGCAGCTAAACGATTGAATCATTTGCAAATAAAAAGAAATGCAATGCTTACTCATGACGCATTAGCCGCATTAGAATTAGCAGACGACGCGTTGGCTTTTGCTCGAAGTCATCGGCATCGATTATAAACAGACTCCTTAATTTTCGCTGTGTTGACCTCTGACTTCAGAAGATTTCCAGCTTTTACCCGCATGTCTGATTTATGCCTTATTAATTCTGTACTCTGAAAGAATAATTCTTCATTTCGATATACATTGTGAACAAGCTAAGGAGTTCGCTCTAAAGATCATACTCAGAACTTTTCTGGTTCAAAATTTTAATTTTTTGTATGCTTTTGAATGAACGTGTTTGAAAACGATCATTGCTTAATGCAAAATTTGTTGTTAGATTTAAAATATTTTTGTAGCCTTTCGCGGGATTGAAACATTTCCGAAGGTAACACATCCGAGAGCATCAGACGTTTGCGTCAAACCATGAGAAAGGTGTTGATCCTCGCAAGGACATCTTCTATTTTGCTGTTGTTCGGACTGCCATTTTTCTTATATGCACCAGTTAAAGGAACAGCAGGAATCAAGTATGTCCAAGTGTTTTGGGATTCTATTTTACACATATCGATATTGCCTATTATAGTTGTAACTCTCACAATCGCCTTAAGAATTGCAATTCAGCAATCTAAGGCTAAGACTAACAACAATCAGCTTCAGACTCCAGATCTAACTTTACCTGTATATGCGCCGTTGGCTGTACACTACGCAACCCGACAAGCACTGGTCTGCCTTGCAACACGTCTCAAGAGAAGATGGAGCTTGCCAAATGCTGAGACAGCTGTTATTGGAATCGTAGCCGCAATCACTGTTGCACAAGCCATACAAAGTCAACTTCAAGTAGTTCATCCAAGTTGGTTATGGAATCCTTTCTTATGGGGGACATACCGAGTCTATGATGCAGATGGAATTCCGAATTCAATTAAGCATCTGTGCCTCGACCCAACAGAAAGTGAATTAGAAGGTCACCCACTTTGTCTTACAAGACAAGATTGGGATCAGCTAAGGTGCGTATGAAAATAGAATTGCGTGATTCAGATGATTTCTTTTAGAGAGCATTATCTCATGTTATTGGCTCTCGTATATAAATCATATCATTTTTAGTTCAGGCATGATAGATGTTAATAACAAAAAGGACATCGATAGTGTAGAAAGGGGTATTGCTTATGCACGAGGTTGTGGAGGATTGGCTATCAACATTATGTCGCGTGATACTGTAGAATCCATACCTGCATTGAGATTCAATGTTGAGGGTCTACTTCCCTTTTTCCCCACACTATCAGTGGTTGTTTTTGAAAACGATAGCAAAGATGGATCAAGAGAAGCCTTTTCTAAATGGGGTATTGAGGCGGAAGGTTATGATGTTGACGTCATGGAATGTGAAGAAGCTCCAGGGTGCAAATTTAACGAATCACATCGATATGAGTCGACTGAAGCCACAGACTATTTCAGATCATCAGCCATCGGACCCATGGCAAAGTATCGTCAACGTATCATGAAATACATTTTAAATTCTCCAAAATATGCGAATTACAGCCACGTTCTCGTGATGGACTGTGACATCGGTGTAAGTCTTAGTCCTTTGGGTGTGGTACACAGCTTGGGTCTATTTCACGATAAAGCAATTGCAAGTGCTTCTCGTCAAGTATGGCCAGGATCATTTGGGACATTGATTCCTCCATACGACTTCGCCCCGTTTATAGCTGTTAGGCAAAATAGCAATGAAAAGTTGTTTAAATTGACCCAAAAATTTTGCGAAATATCGGAACCAGGAGATCGTTGGAGGAATCAGTGTGAATCAGTAAGCCCTCTCCACTTGATAATGATTCTTTCACTAGACCGCTCCGGCTCAGAAGCTTACCGTGTTGAGTCGGCATTCAACGGTGCAGCCCTTTATCCTTTGAAATTAGTGAGAGAAAGGAATGCTACATATGATGCAGGAGATGATGGACAACGGTGTGAACATATCGGGTTCAATTTGTCGATGAAAGATGCATTCTTTATCAATCCTAAGTGGCGTATGCATTTGTCGCCGAATCATCCTGGTGGTCCCGACGGAGACATAGCCATGAAGAACATTGCACGGATTGTTGCAACTCCCAAAATATCTCTGACTATTTTCTTTGGGACATTATTTTCCATGATTATTGTCGTGTACGGAGTTATGAGTTTATCCCTTGTTATTCATGCTGTCGTCACAAGATTCTGGAAGCTGCATCAAGTTAAGTCCACTAAGTCTAACTAATCTCAACTCGAATCAAGGTCTGAGTCTTCTTCTAGAAAGTATATAATGCTCTCTTTCAGCGTACTTTTTATGCTCTGTCGAATCCTATGCTTTTCAGCAGATTGTGTCAAACTTTCTTCCTCGATTTTGATTTTATTTTTATCCTCCTCGTCCGATTCTGACGTCGATAATAATTCAGATTGAAGGTATTGTATCGACTTAATAGGGTCCTTGGGATTATGCCTTGGACCTGTGAGAGTCTCAACTTTGCGCAACGAAGCTGCACTGAATGATGTCAACCTACCTTGCTGGTGGCGTCCAGATTTGCGTGAGGACATACGACTAGCAATCGAAATTTTAGCCAATGGTCTTCCCTTTTGCGTGGATTCCAAAGAAACTCTAGGAATCGAATTTAATGCATTTTCATCATTCTTTTCGTCTGCTGCATTCCACGTATTCTCTTCAAGCTCTTTGAGAACTTTAGCATCTCTTTCGTTGTCGTCCTCAAACGAATGAAATACTCTAGGATTCGCCCCATTTTCATTCAGCAGCCTCGTTTTCAAAGTTTTAGACTCTTCTGGATCCATGTAAGCCAATATTTTGGTTTCGAAATCTTGCTTGGAAATATGATACAATTCGGTCAACATCACAGCCCGAATAGTCTCTTGTCGCACGCCAGATTTGCTTATGAGAGCGGATTCCCCAAAATGATTTCCAGCCTTATAAGTGAGACCGAGACTTTCTTTTTTCCTATTTCTCGCATCAGTAGCTGCCATTCCGGCAAGATCGAGCTGAGAATCCTCCGTTGGAAGAATCGCATCAACGAGGCCTAGTACAATGAAGTATATGTCCCATCCAATATCGCCAACACTGTAGACGGTTGAATTAGCTGGACAAACCTGCGCTTTTAAGGCATTTGCCAAACGCATCTGAATTATCCTTGAACAATCTCCAATTATGGGAATTCGAATCAGTCCTCGCTTGCGCATTATCTCATGCGACAATTCCATTTGTAGAGAGAATGGTAGTATTCTCATTGCCCTTTCCCCATCTGGAATATTTGAGTGCTGCCACTTTTTCTGGTGATATAATACCATTTCATGGCGCAGTTCTGTGGGGAAATCACGACAGATCATATATTTTGCCAATTTTTGCATCTTGACTCGAAATGAGTTGGATCCTGAAGTATCGCTTTGATTGAGGAGTGCGCCGCATGCACCAATGACACCAGCAAACATGCAAGCTCCAATCAAAACCACTATGTTTTCCCAAATAGTTTCAATGTTTGTGGCGGGCGAAATGTCACCATAACCGATGGTGCCTATGGTGGCAAGGACAAAATAAAAAGATCTGACGTAGCATGTCCACATTTCAGGGGCATTGCAAACATTGTGAGCACCAAGTTGCTCATCCCATACCGCGAGACAACCTTCGGTACCATATTCAGTGCCCCCTGGGCAATCGGTGGTGGCCCAAGTTTTGCGAGTGTGTCGTTCCAAATAGCGATGGATTAAAAACCAGATACATGCGCACGAATGATTTATAGATATATATGAGAACATCATCTGGACAAGTACCATCAAAGCCTTACTAACCCTAACGCCCCACAAACTGAGATAGAACTCAAGAGAGGAAAAATATTGATGGAGGTTTCGAACACGAAGAAGTTGAATAGAGCTTGAAAATGTTGCCAATTTACCACCCGTTGCATATCCCCACATCGATAGAGGAATACAAGAAATAACATCCAAAAACATGCCATTGCTCTGATAATGGTGGAATATTTCCGTCTTGTCGTTCACGATTATGCCGTTATGCAAGAAGGGGAACATGGAGCTGCGAAAAATACAGTCCACCACGAAGAAAAGGCTGACGAACATCTCGAACACAAGCCACGACGTGGTCGGAATGATGTCTTCTTTCCCAAATGCTACAGTGAAGGGAATTGTTAATAAGTAATATGCAGTGAGCAAAAAGCAGGAAACATCCCATAGAACGCGAAACCACGAGTTGAGCTGAAATAAACTTTTCACTTTCTCCCAACGCTCTTTCACCAGATCTTTATCAAAATTGATTAGTTTGTAAAGCTTTGATTTTTTTTCCTTGCTTGTTTTCAGGTTTCGTGCTACAGCCGCATTCCTTCGATTATTACTTTCTGCCACTTTTGTGAAAGTGTCCAACATCCGTGATACATCGAAGTCTTTCTTGATTAGCTCATCATCCAAATCACATTTTCTCAATTGAAAAACTTGGCAGAACGTAGCCGCCCTGACTTGGCTCTCTCTTTTCTTTTTGAAAAAGAGCGAAGTTTCACCGAAGAATGCACCTTCCGTCAAGGTTGCAAAGACAGTTCTTTCGTCGGATCCAGAGACAATATCGACAATACCAGAATTCAGAAAATACATCTCCGATCCCATTTCGCCACAGTATGCAATGGTGTCCCCTGCTGAGAATAAAAGAGGTGTCAAACGTCTAGCAAGTGCTTTCACCACATCTTCGGTCAAAAAGTCGAAATATGGACAATTCCTCACATGCTTTAGCCTACTAATTTCGAAAACTTTATCCTGTAGAGACGGAGGAAGGTCATGTAAGAATGCTTCTTCGTTAATATCCCCTCCGTGTATGGCCCATAAACTGTTCATAAAATGAGAAACTCTTTTTTGTAGTCCGTCACTGATTTTGTTCAAGTACATGAACTGATTAATCGCGTCGGCCTTTTTAAGAAAAATAGATGAGTCGCCCTCCAAATTCGCTATCAAGTTGGCTATATTTCCTATCATATTAGCTTGGATAGTAACCCCAACAAGTATCCAAAGGAAAACATACAAGGTCTCGCCATTTGTAACGGGTACTGTGATTGCAGTAACAATTATGAATGAGGCAATACGCGTTTATGAGGAATTAAACTCTTGATATGGGGCGCCAAAGGTGAATTACTCACTGACATCACCAATCACTACGACAACTAGGGTCGGCAATGCCCAATTGAAAGCTCGAATATAATGGTCCCACATGTGACCTCCCTGTTCAGGGAGCTTTTCTTTGATAATCTGACGCTGAATCCAGGTGTTTACCCATAGGCACTCGCTGTATGGTGTGCCCCAGCTGGAATCGTCCCCAGCTGTACCTGCCAATTCACAATTCGTCGCATGATTCTTCCAAAAAGCAATCCCATAAAATCCGCATGCAGCCCAATGTGCAATTAAAATTACAATGCCCAAAAGCTGAGCGAGCTTAATTGGCCCAAGGTTCATGTTGCTCTGTTCAAAGGCACAAATCAAATCTTGAAGGAGTCCAAGAAATGACCCTACTCGAAGTAACTTAGGCAGCCGCAACAAAGCTACTGCCATTGCTCTGAATTCATTGTTTCTTATTACAAGAAGAGCCAAAACCTCATATGGAATTATACTCATCAGATCTGTATGAAAGCTATTCTTCATGTAGAGTTGCTTGATTTTCTCAACATCCGAAACCAGTTCGCCTTCCATGTTTACAGCGAATTCGAACATTTTAAAGTAAATATCAAGCGTCAATACTACGTCAAGGCACCAGTCGATTATTAACGACGGAAATTCTGAAAGGAAAGCTAGCCTCAATGGTATCATCCAAGCGTTGTATCCAACAGAAATTATGAAAATTATATTCCAAAAGTGTCGGATTCGAGAATCTGGTAAGACTTGTGCTCTGCGGTGCGCCTGAGAAGTTACTTTCTCGTCGAGATCGGATCCACCCATGATTTGTCGACATTTTCTTTGCCGCAAAGCGAAATTCTGCAGTATGTTGTGCATAATCTCTTGAGTATTTTGCAACACATCAGCGGCGTCGTGTATGATTTGGCGACGATATTCCGGAGCAAATGTGGCCATCGCAGACTTGAAGCTTTCGCGCGAGAGAACGAAACACTCGCAATATGTAAGTGCGTAAGTTGTGGCAGTGTAGTAAGTTGATGGCAATAATGCGCTTTCACCGAAAAAGTTCCCTTTGCCTAAAATATTGTATGTAGTCTTCCTGTTGGCTGAACAAGCTACAACCCTTCCACTTTCAATTAAGAACATTTCTCTCCCGATAACCCCCTGTGTGAATATTGTATCGTCTGGGATGTAAACCCTTGGTACCAATAATGAAACAATCTGATCGAACATATTATCGTCACATTGCCTGAAGAATGGAATCGACCGAACAGTCTCTCCATTCACAAAAGCGGATACTCTCTGCCTTAAGGGACCAGGGAGACCCTCAAGTGTGTCTTTTGCACCTTTTTGCCTCGACCAGATGTAGTCATAATACCCTAAAACTTTTTCTGTCAAATTTTTGTCAGCTATCTTTCGAATTAAATATGTTCTAATTTTCGCGACATTCATCGCATGGGAACGCTCTACTTGTTTAAGTCCCTCCACATAAGATGCAAGACCTCCAACAATCGCGGGGATGACAAGCGCACCAATGAGAATTATGATCGTCATATACATCATTTCCAAATTATTGGTTGGTAAAATATCACCGTATCCTTAAAAAAAAAAGAGGAACGGCATAGAACATTGAACAGAATCCATTAAATAGCTTTTGA
>Ga0075154_10002591_pt1 | contig 11760 bp, 9 predicted proteins | sample JI71714BDNA_FD_70965 | JGI IMG/M metagenome (GOLD analysis project Ga0075154, IMG submission 70965) | Wastewater effluent complex algal communities from Wisconsin, to seasonally profile nutrient transformation and Carbon sequestration -... | ecosystem: Engineered > WWTP > Effluent > Algae... | reverse complement strand
GCGTTTATCTCGAAGGCACCCGATGGCTGCCATTGCACCGCTGCGACTACGCCATCGCGCGTGTCGTTGCCGCCGCGCACCCCCACGTCAAATCCGAACGGCAGACGCTCAATCCCAGCTGCATCGAAGGCTGCGGTGTTGGCATTGCCAAAGGGTGAGCGCGGCCCCGAAGGAAAGATCGAGGTGCTGGTGCTGACCGTTGGCTGTTCGCGTCTCGCGTAAGATAGGACAACACCAAGTGTGTTGTCAAAAAACTGATCCACATAGGAAATCGAGCCGATGTAGCCGGTTGACTTGGTGCCGCGAATGTCATCGCCAAGATCGAAATAGCTACCACGCAGATTCATCACGATGCGCCGCTTGCCGATGTCGAGTGGCCGCAATGTTCTGAGATCAATCGCGCCGCCGATCCCACCTTCGACATTGTCGGCCTTGGGCGATTTGAAGACATAAGCACCCTGCAGCAGCTCGGCCGGGTAGGTTTCATAGCGGATGTTGCGGCTGTTCTCGCCTGTCGCGAGCTCGCGGCCATTGAGGAAGGTCGCCGTCAAGTTGGGCCCCAGGCCGCGTACCGAAAGCTCCGTGGCATTGCCACGGTCTCGGTTGGCCACAACACCGGGAAGCCGTGCAATTGCTTCGGCGATGCTGATATCCGGCAGTCGGCCCAGATCCTCGGCAGACACAACGTCTACGACCTGATCGGCATTGCGCTTGTCGTTAAACGCGTTTTCCAGCGCCGCCTGGAATGACCCGACGACAACGATTTCGCCCTCTTCCTCTGCAGGCTCCTCGGTTGCAGGTTTGTCCTGCGCAACCGCGCCTACCGACCACGTTGCGATCGCAATCAGGCTCGCTGATGCGCACACAAATTTCCTCATTATCGCTCTCCCCAAAGCAAGTCGGTCCGATGTTTCGCGCGCACAGGCGCTCTCTCCGCTTCTCGCAATATCGTATTTATCAGATAATTCGAAGATGGCAAATCGCAATCTGTGCCGAAGGCTTCACCGCGCGTTGTTCATTCGGGGGAATTGCCCTTGGCTGCGCGAGCGGAACTCTAGCGACCGGGGCAGACCCCGGCGTCGCGGAGGCCCGCAGCCTCGAGACGCGCGCGCTGGCCGCGGCGGGCAGCCACCGCGCGCACCAGCACCGAGGCGGTACCCGCTTCTGCTGTCGCGGTGTCCGGGCCGACAATGGCGTAGCCCTTGGGTGGCACGAAGGTGACGACGGGCGCCAGATCGGGAACCGGGTTCCGGTCAGCATCGAGCAGGCGGGCACGCAAGAAGACCAGATCGCCGATCACCGGGCTTACCCCGCCATCGTCGAGCATACTGCACATTGCAGTCGCCGGACCGGGCGAAGTGACCCCGTGCTGCGCGACCAGCGCGCCACCAATATAACCCCGCGCTTCGAGCGTGCCGGGGACAAATCCATCGACCGCAAAGGTAAAGGGCGGATGCGCCAGCTGGGACGATATGCGGCCCTGATCGGGCTTGTGCCGCCCAAGACTGCGGCCATTCAGCAGCAGCTCAACCTCCTCGACATTGGCAAAGACGCGGACGTTCAAGGACGAACGAGGCGTCCAGTGGCTTGCAATGCGCACCATCGGCCCGCTGCTGAACCGTTCCGAGCGCTCCTCGGGGGGACGCTGCGAGCGGAAGAAATCATAGGCGAATTTGGGTAGCCGTTCGAGGCTCATCAGCCCTGATGTCTCCAGATCTTCTGCATAGCCGCGGTTGTAATCGAACATCGCCCAATATCCGTCCGCAAAAGCGGGAGTGGTGAAGTTGTCATTGTGCGCTTCCTGCAGATTAGTTGCCTGTTGTAGCAAGGCCGCCTCGCCTGCACCAAGCGCTTGGCGCGAGGTGCGATCGGCTTCCTTAAGGTCGCCCCATTGGTCCTGCGCAAAGCCCGCGTTCTGGGCGTAATACTCCCAGTCGCCATATTCCGATACGACATAGGGGCGATCAGGCCGCTCATAATGCTGCAGGCGATGTTGGCGTGCTTGCAGGAAAATGTCGTAACCGTCATTTTGCCATCCGGCCGAGAATGCGCCGGGATACTCCTGCTCGACTACCCTGTCGAAGGCCTGCACCAGCGCCTTGGGCATGGCGCTTTCATTGAGGGAGCACTCCCATGCCAGCACGCTAGGGTGATTGCGGTCACGTCGGATCATGTCGCGGCAAGTCTGAAGCACCTGTGCCTCGAATGCTGGATCAGGATTGTGGAATTGCCAACCCGGAATGGCATCGATCAGAACAAGCCCCAAAGCATCGGCCGCCGCCATGAAGGCTGGCGAATGCGGATAATGCGACAAGCGGACGTAATCGAACCCAGCCTCCTTGATCAGCTTGGCATCACGATAATCAGCCTGCGGCGACAACGCATAGCCGACAAAGGGATATTCCTGGTGGCGGTTTACACCGCGCAGGAACGTTGGCTCACCATTGATCAGGAGGCGGCCGTCGGCGGTAAAGGCGAACTGGCGGACGCCGATCTGCCTTTCGCTGCGATCTATCCGGCCTCGGTCATCAATCACCTCGGTGACGAGCCGGTACAGATGCGGGGACCGGGGCGACCACAGCTTGGGCGCAGACAGCCTGATCTCCTGACGATCATCGCTCTTGGCCAGAGGCGATAACTCCTGTTCGATCCGGCTTTCGCCGACCAATTCGCGGCCGTCATAAAGCCGGTGCCAGACCGTTACGAAAGCGCGGCGGGCGGAAGCGTTGCGCAGGTTGGCAGCGATCGCAATTCTGGCCTGATCACCCGTCACTAGCGGGTAGGTCACAAACAACCCACCGCCTGCTACCTTGTCGGCAAGCATCTCATCAGTGAGATGGACCGGCGGCTTCACCATCAGACTTACGCCGCGATAAAGCCCGCCATAGGAGTTGAAATCGAGTTCAGCCAAGGACTTGGGGCCGGTGATCGGGTTATCCCGGTTGTCGAGCCTGACAAGGATCTCATTCGTGCCGCCAAGTCGCAGATGCGGGGTCAGATCGAGGGTAAACGGCAACCATCCCCCCAGATGCGTGATCACTTCAATGCCGTTGATGCTGACCTTGGCCACGTTCATGGCTGCTTCGAACCGCAGATATACCGTCTGGCCGCGCCATGCCTTGGGCGCCGTGAAGGTCTTGCGGTAGAAGGCGGTGCCCTGCCACTGATCATTTACAATGCGGGGTTCGAGCCGGGCGGTATGGGGCAAATCGACAATCTCGGTCCTAGCGGGATCGAACACCGCAGTATCAAAGGGTGCATCGCTGCGCTGGAATTGCCACCCGCGATTGAAATCGGGGGTTTGCGCCTGGGCGGGTGCCGCCAGAATGACCAGCCAAAGGAGGCAAATCCGAGCTGCGAGCTCGCGCATCTCAATCACCACGCGATGCTGCGATGAACCGCGCAGCGTTGGCCCGCACCTCGGCGACCGACAGTCCCGGCCTATACAGCGCTGAACCAAGCCCAAAACCGGCCGCCCCGGCCATTTGCCATGCTGACATTCCCTCAGCGGTGACCCCGCCGACAGGCAGAATTCTGGTACCAATAGGCAGCACTGCCAGCATCGCCTTGAGCACTGCGGGCGAGGCCGCCTCAGCCGGGAACAGCTTGAGCGCGGCAGCCCCGAAGGCGAGCGCAGTGAAGGCCTCGGTCGGGGTGGCGATGCCGGGCACAGCGACCAGATTGCGGGCTGCCGCCTCGGCGATAACCTCAGGATTGCAACTTGGGGCGATAATGAGACTGCCGCCAGCCTCAGCGACGTGCGCCACTCTGACCCGGTCCAGCACTGTACCCGCCCCGATGACGACACCTGTTCCGGCAAAATGGCGGGCCAACGATTTTATGGAGGCGAGCGGGTCTGGTGAATTGAGCGGCACTTCGATGATCCGAAAGCCGGCACCGACCAGCGCATCGCCAACCGCCACAGCCTCGTCAGGCGTAATGCCGCGCAGGATGGCAACCAGCGGACATTGCGCAAAAGCCTGTTCGAATTCGTGCGTCATTGTGACATGTCCCAAATGGCAGAAATTCCCGCGACGAATGCGGTGTGGCTATCCACCAAGGTCGCCTTCCCTCCCAGCATAAGCACTGCTCGGCGATAGAGGCCGCCCAGTTCAACATCGGCAAGAATGTGGACGGGTGCTGGCCCGATCATTCGCAGACGGCAGGCGACGTCACTGCCGATCAGGATTCCGCTTGCGTAAGACGATGCATCACCGCCCGGCAACTTGCCCAGAACGCCAAGCGACCGCACCGTAAAAAGGCTTGCCGCGAGGTCGCGGCCAGCACCTTCGACAACGCCATGGTTGAAGGCATCATTGTCTTGCACAGGACCTGTCAGGTGGTTTGCCAGCACGCCGCCATTTCGCAGCAAGGCGAACAATTCGCCACTCATTGCGGTGACGAAGTTCGTGATCTTGCTGTCCCTTATTTCGGCCCATTTGCAGTGCGTTCCGGGCTGACATAGCCACGCATCGCGCGGCACTAGGCCCTTTGCGACAGCCCCGAGCATTTGGACTTCTTCACCGCGCATGACGTCGGTACGATCGTGGTTGTCGATGCAAAGGCCCGGAACAATCGCAGTGCGATCGTCAATCCAGTGCAGGCCGCATGCGAGTTCGGGAATGGCCGCAGGTAGCCCGATGTAGCCAGCATCGCTCCAGCCAAGGCTTGAACCGACCATGCCCGCCATCAGCACAGGCAAGTCACCATAGTCGGCGCGGATGGTCGCCATAGCCTCGTGGTATCCGGAACCCTCCATGGCAAGCGCCCCCGTGTCGTCACGCTCGCTGCGAACGACCTTGCCCTGCACGATCAGGTATATCCGTCGGTTGGTCGTACCCCAGTCGATGGCAATGAATGCGCTGCTCATGTCACCACCATGTTGCATAAAGAGCGATCAGGATCGCGATGATGACAGCTCCGCCGATATTGAACCCGGCGCTGGTTCCGAAAGAGACCCCGTCCATCCGGATACGGTTGCTTTCAAGCTGCGCCGGCCGCGCCAGCGAAACCATAATGGCCAGCACCAGTGAGGCGAAGAACACGATCATCATCCGGTTCATGAAGGGCACTGCATTAAGCTGCTCAAGCCCTCCCATGTCAGCCGGAAACCAGAATACAAAGCTCAACACTACCGATGCAACTGCCCCGGTCAAAGCGCCGGCCTCGGTCGCGCCCTTCCAGAACAAGCCAAGCAGAAAGATGACCGTGATACCCGGCGTGATAAAGCCGGAAAACTCCTGAATATATTGGAATGCCTGATCAAGACTTCCAAGCAAAGGGCGGGCAGTGAGCATCGCCAGAATGATGGCAACCGTTGCCGCGATGCGCCCCACTCGCAGGAGGTGCGCCTGCTGTCCGCTGTCGTCGCCATCATTCGCCGCCAGTGGCATCGCGGGCTTGAACTTCGCGTAAATATCGAGCGTAAAGATCGTCGCGATCGAGTTTATCTTCGAAGCGGTCGAGGCAATGATTGCGGCAATCAGCGCGGCAAAGACCAGCCCGAGCAACCCGACCGGCAGCAGCGACATCATTGCCGGATAGGCTTCGTCGGGCTTGGCCAGGCCGGGCTCAAGCACCACTGCCGCGATCCCGGGCAGCACGATGATGACCGGCATCAACAGCTTGAGAAAGCCTGCAAACACGACTCCGCGTTGCGCCTCCTGCAAGTCCTTAGCGGCAAGCGCACGTTGAATGATGTATTGGTTGAAGCCCCAGTAGCTGAGATTGGCTATCCACATGCCGCCGATAAGCACGGCAAGACCCGGCAACTGCTTGTAGTGCGGACTGTCGGGCGAAAGGATCATGTCGAAGTGGTCCGGCACTCTGCGGGTCAATTCGGCAAAGCCGCCCAGCACACCCGCTTCGCCGCCAATCTTGCTGAGAGAGAGATAGGAAATCACCAGCCCGCCCAGCACCAGCAGCGTTACCTGCACGATATCAGTCAGAGCCACAGCCTTTAGCCCGCCCCGCAGCTGGTAGAGCAAGGCAAAACTTCCCAGTCCCAGCAATGCCAGATCCTGATTGATGCCCGCCACCGAAGTCACCGCGATCGATCCCAGCCACAGGATCGAGGTCAGATTGACGAAGATGTAGAGTGCCAGCCAGAAGATCGCCATCACGGTGCGGATCGTCGGGCCAAACCGCTGTTCAAGAAACTGCGGCATCGTGTAGATCTGGTTGGCGAGGAAGATCGGCAGGAAATACTTACCTACGATCAGAAGCGTCAGCGCCGCCATCCACTCGTAGGATGCGATCGCAAGGCCGATCACATAGCCCGAACCCGACATGCCCACGATCTGTTCGGCAGAGATATTGGCAGCGATCAGCGAGGCGCCGATGGCCCACCAGGGCAGCGTTTTCGACGCCAGGAAATAGTCGTTAGAGTCCGTTTTATGACCCGCTTTCTCCCGGCTCACCCATTGCGCAAGAACGAAAATTCCAATCCCGTAGGCAATCACCACGGTGATATCGACCGGCGACAAGTTCACGCGATTCCCCTCTCCAGTCCCTCTGCTGATTTGTGATTGCGTCTCACGCGATCCGCTCAGCCTACGAGAACATATTTATATGATTTATTATACGTGTCTAGCATAAGCTGCGGCTGACGCTTATAACGCGGTCAAACGCGGATGAAGGTGCCGTATTCAGGGAGTTACGTAATGGAACCAGGCCGCGCCAAGCCGCATCTGGGACGCAACCTGACCTACGGCATGCTCGACAGCCTCGGGCGCGACATCGTGCTGGGCAAGTACACCAACCGCCCCTTCCCAACGGAAGCCGAGCTTACCGAACAGCACGGCGTAAGCCGTTCGGTGACCCGCGAAGCGGTCAAGATGCTGACAGCCAAGGGCCTGCTTAGCGCGCGCCCGCGGCAGGGCACCTCGGTGCAGTCACCCGAAAGCTGGAACCTGTTTGATACCGACGTTCTGCGCTGGCTGCTCGAACGGCGCTTTTCGATCGATCTGCTGCGCCAGTTCAATGAATTGCGTGTCGCCATCGAGCCCGAGGCCGCAGCACTCGCCGCCAAAGTAGCCGATGACAAAGACCTCGCGGCGATATCCGCCGGACTTGAACGGATGCGCGAAGCTGAGCGCGGTTTCGATGATCCACTCGATGCCGACATCGCCTTTCATATTGCCATTCTGCAGGCGACCAAGAACCCGTTCTATGCCCAGTTCCAGACGATTGTGACCACAGCCTTGCGCACTTCGATCCGGTTCACCAACCGTATCAAGGGGCGAACCGCAAGCGTTGATGATCACGCTGCGGTCGAGGAAGCCATCGCACGGCGGCAACCGGAAAAGGCCCGAAAGGCCATGCGCCACCTGATCGGTGAAGTGCTGCTTTTGATCAACGAAGCCGAGGTGGATGACACCAATGCGGGGGCTAGGTCGGCCTAACCCCCAAAACGCATGGTCGGCAGGCCTTTTACGCCTGGGTCAACCTCGAAAAGCTGTCCTGCGAATTCTTCGTCAACACCGTCAGCCGCCGATGTGATGAACATGCGGTCAAGATCGTGGCCGGCGAAGGTGCAGCTGGTAATCTGGCTGGCGGGAAGCGTAATCGCGCGGTCAAGCGTGCCGTCCGGCCAGAAGCGACTGACCCTTCCCCCGCCCCAATGCGCCACCCAAATGCCGCCATCACCATCGATCGTCATGCCATCGGGCGATCCCCACTCGGGTGGGAATTCGAGAAACAAATGGCGCGGCCCCAGTGATCCATCTTGCGCGATCTCGAACCGGAATATCCGGTTCAGGGCGCTGTCAGTATGGTACATCAACGCGCCATCCGGCGTTATCGCCGGGCCATTGGCAATAGCGTAACCGCTGTCGACTTGTACGAAACTCAGGTCAGGATCAAGCCGGAACAGCGCACCTGATGCTTGCCCGTCTTCGGCTTTCGTCCCAGCGAAGATGCGCCCTGCCCGGTCGGCCTTGGCATCGTTCATCCGGTTGGCGGGATGGCCGGGCTGGGGATCAGCGATGGGCGAGATACCCAGGGGATCAAGGTTCAACTCGGCAAAGCCGCTGGCGAAGCCTGCAATGAGACCGGGGTTTTTTTCGCGCTCGATTACCCAACCGATGAGCTCCGGCATAGCCCAGGAGGCAACCTGATCGGACGACAGGCACAAGCGATTGACCCGATGGCCGAGAATGTCGACCCAATAGACGGCATTGGCTCTGTCCGACCACATCGGGCCTTCGCCCAGCAGGTCGCAGCGATCGCGCGCAACGATACGCCATTGATCCGCCATCACAGCACCTCAGTGGCTGTCACGCGGCACGCCGAAGGTTTGAGCGATGCGCTGGAAATCAGCCGCCCCCTCCAAAATGGCGCCGCGGTCGAACTGGCCGACAAGGCTTCGCTGGATCGCCTGCCAAGGCGTTTGCGAGGGCGGAGCAATCCGGTCCGCACGCCCATTGGCAGCGACCTGCCGCACGGCTAGGTCCTCAGCGGACACCAGCATGTCGACCCGGCGCTGCCTGATGTCGATGCGGATCCGGTCGCCGGTTTGGACAAGCGACAGGCCCCCGCCCACAGCAGCCTCTGGCGCTGCGTTCAGGATTGAGGGGGAACCACTGGTCCCCGATTGCCGTCCGTCACCGATGCAGGGCAGCTCGGTAATGCCGCGCTGGATCAGATACTGCGGCGGCCGCATGTTCACCACTTCCGCTCCTCCGGGGTAACCAACCGGACCGGCGCCACGGATGATGAGGATCGAGTGCTCGTCCACCTTCAAGTCGGGGTCGTCGATCCGGCTATGATAGTCCTCTGGGCCATCGAACACGACGGCGGTGCCTTCAAAAGCCTCCGGATCTTCGGCGTTGCTGAGATAGGTCTTGCGGAACTCAGCCGAGATAACGCTGGTCTTCATCACCGCGCTGTCGAACAGATTGCCGCTGAGCACGATCAGGCCGGCCGCATCGCGCAACGGCTGATTGTAGGGCCGGATCACATCAGGATCGGCAATCTCGGCCTCTTCAAGATTCTCCGCCAAAGTCTTGCCCGATGCGGCCAGCACGCTCCCGTCAAGCTCGCCTGCCTCGAGCAGCGTTTTCATCACTGCTGGCACGCCGCCTGCGCGGTAGAAATCTTCGCCGAGATATTCACCGGCAGGCTGCAAATTGACCAGCAAGGGGATATGAGCGCCCTGTTCCTGCCAATCCGCAAGAGACAGTTCCACGCCCACATGGCGGGCAATGGCATTGATATGGATCGGCGCATTGGTCGACCCGCCAATCGCGCTGTTGACCTTGATCGCGTTGATGAAGGCAGCGCGGGTCATAATGTCGGAAGGCTTGCGGTCAGCACGCACCATCTCGACAATCGCGCGCCCGGTTTCCCAGGCGCATTCTTGGCGGTCACGGTAAGGCGCAGGGATTGCAGCCGAGCCAGTCAGAGACATTCCCAGTGCTTCGGCCAGCGAATTCATCGTCGTGGCCGTGCCCATGGTGTTGCAGAACCCGGTCGACGGGGCAGATGATGCCACCAGTTCGATAAAACCCTTGTAGTCGATTTCGCCTGCCGCCAGCATTTCGCGCGCACGCCACACAATCGTGCCCGATCCTGTGCGCTTGCCTTTATACCAACCATTCAGCATCGGACCGACTGAGAGAGCGATAGCCGGAATATTCACGGTGGCTGCAGCCATCAGGCACGCCGGGGTGGTCTTGTCGCAGCCAATCGCCAGCACTGTTCCGTCGATAGGGTAGCCGTACAGCGTCTCGACAAGGCTAAGATAGGACAGGTTGCGGTCAAGGCCAGCCGTGGGACGCTTGCCGGTCTCCTGAATGGGATGCACGGGGAATTCGATCGCAATACCCCCCGCCTCGCGAACACCCTCCTTTACCCGCTTGGCGAGTTCGATGTGATGGCGATTGCACGGCACGAGGTCGCTGCCGGTCTGTGCAATGCCGATAATCGGCCGACCCGACTGGAGCTCCTCAAGGCTCAGCCCGAAGTTCAGATACCGTTCGATATAGAGCGCGGTCATGTCGGGGTTCGTCGGATTGTCGAACCATGCTTGCGATCTCAGGCGTCTTGTTTCCACGTTTATATCGCCCATTGGTTAGTCCCATCCTGCAGCCCATTAGCAACGTCTGAGCCGCATTGCTAAGAGCTTGATAGCGAATTCATCCTGGGATAGGAACATATAAATAATATAAAAGGACGGCGAGATGGAAGGTTTTGGACGGCGGCCACTGAGGCTGGGATTGGTCGGAGTAGGCAAGATTGCCCGTGACCAGCACGTTCCTGTGCTTCGCTCCAGCGGTCCCTTCCAGCTCGTCGCAACCGCCAGCCATGCTGGCGAGGTCGAGGGCGTCCCTGCCTTCTCCACAGTCGAGGCGATGCTGGCGGCGACCGAACTGGACGCGGTCTCCCTCTGCACACCGCCGTTTTCGCGTCTGGACATTGCCCGAACCGCCTTCGCCAAGGGGCTTCATGTCATGTTGGAGAAGCCGCCGGCGGCGACTTTGGGAGGCGCAGCCGCGATTGCTGCGCTGGCGCGAAAGCACGGCCGAACCCTCTACACAACCTGGCATTCTCGTAAGGCTACGGGCGTCAATGCGGCGGCTGAGTGGTGCCGCCAACACCCGATCAAATCGGCAAAGATCGTCTGGCACGAAAACATCAGGCAATGGCACCCAGGCCAACACTGGATCATGGCGCCGGGCGGATTTGGCGTGTTCGATACGGCGATAAACGCGCTTTCCATCGTGACGGCGATTTTGCCTGAGGAAACCATAGTGCAATCAGCCTGCCTGAACCACCCCGGCAACTGCGCCGCTCCGATTTCGGCAGCCGCGAAGATGCGCAGCGGCGGGACCGTGATCGATGCGAGTTTCGACTTTCTCCAGGAAGGCGAACCAACTTGGACGATCACCCTTGAGACGGGTGATCACCAACTCGAGCTGTCTGACGGCGGCGCGACGCTGCACCTAGACAACGAATTGATGCCAATCGAACCACAATGCGAGTATACCACTCTCTACCAAGACTTTGCCGAACTAATCGCCAACGGCAGAAGCGATGTTGATATCGCTCCCCTCAGACTGGTTGCCGACATGCTCCTTATCGGCGACCGCCAAACAACCGAAGATTTCGCGTTCTAGCCGTGCGGCAACTGGCTGAAGCTAAACGAATGATTGGCCTTCAATGCAGAAGGGCACTCTACTGGTCGAAAGGGATCTCTCGTCGGACACTTTCTAAAGATCAGGGGTCGGCGAAGTTTCCGTTGTCGCAACGGAGATCCATGCCGGCGAGGTGCGACTTTCGTTCTGCAGCTAGAACCGATCCGTTTCCGCGTATGGAAGCTGCAGCCGCAAGAGTTCTCCCTTGCCGGTCCTGCAAAGGATCACCGGGATCTCGCTTTGGTGCCAGATGCTTGTGAGTTGCTCCGCGTCCAACCCGATTGCCCCCAGACCGTTCGTGCAACGGCCGACGGTCGGGTTGGGATCGAGGGCAGCTTCGGTCACGCCCCTTTCGGATCGATGCCACATCACTCTCGCCCATGAACTGCCGTTTGCCTATGCAATATCTGAAGAAAAGGGGGGTCGATGTTTCTCAAGCGGGTGAAGTTGGCTAACTTTCGTCCCTTTGACGATGCCCATCTCGAACTGCAGAAGGACCTGACGGTTCTTGTCGGCGAGAACAACGTCGGGAAGAGCAATGCGATCGACGCGATCCGCCTGCTGACGCTCCCGCTTGGTGGTCGTCGGGAGATTTACTGCGAGCCCACCGATGACCGCTTCCAGT
>Ga0075154_10002589_pt1 | contig 11761 bp, 2 predicted proteins | sample JI71714BDNA_FD_70965 | JGI IMG/M metagenome (GOLD analysis project Ga0075154, IMG submission 70965) | Wastewater effluent complex algal communities from Wisconsin, to seasonally profile nutrient transformation and Carbon sequestration -... | ecosystem: Engineered > WWTP > Effluent > Algae... | reverse complement strand
TTTGCGTCACTTAATTATAACTGTAAGTGCAGATATTGTATGTGAGTACAGATCCAGAAACAAAATGTTTCCCATTACCCATAAAAAAATGTCGATTTCATTCGCCACATTGGAATCCACAAGTAGCGTACCAACATGCACACAAAAATTGTAATGGTTTGGTACAGAATACAGCAATCATTTGTTTGGTGGACAATAATTGACTTGCAAACATTTGTACACATAGATGAAAAGCATCCGTCGTTGTTTGTTTGTGGATGCACCCTAGGCCATTCCTATTGAGTTTTCTAGTAAAAATCATTCAAATTAAGATGGCGTTTCTTGGTACAAACTAAAAACACAGCTGAGAGTTCCAAGATTTCTCTTCTCGAGAGGGTGCTCCACAATGGCACATACTTGACGCCACAGCTGAGTTTTGGACACATAAATGAAAAACTCTTTTGCAACAAATAAGCAAGGTGTTTATTTGACCCAGACCATTTGTTTCAACTAAAGCATTCCAGGTTTCTCAACCACCAGGGAGCGCCCAAAATGAGATTACTTAAGCTTCAAATAGTTTAGGAGTTTTAGTAATGCTAATAATATGCTTTGAAAATTAGTTTTCTTAGATTTAGCATTCTGTCACTCTTGTTGTCTGACCTGACACTGTGATCGGATACATAAAGTTTAATTTTAGACTACTGGGACTGTGACTTGCCTTGTTTAATCATACTAGAGAGTTTTTGCACTTGACAAATCGTTTTAAAATTTTCCATAAAGTAACAAGTGACATTTGTTTGAGAGTGCTCCGTGTTTGAAATCAGCACACACCATGTCCGCTTCATAGATATTTTTAACTATTTAGTATACTTACTTTTGCGCTTGCTGTCGTGTCATCATGCTTGTCGTCTGTGGTCAAAGATAGAGCTAACTACTCAGCGAATAAAAAAGATTCTTAGAGTTGTAAAGTGATGTTAGAAGCTATGGAGATGAAATATTGAAATCTAATCCAAAGTGATTTTCTCCCCAGTAAAGAAAAGTGTATCTTCACAAATAAAATGTAAATATCAGATCGCTTCTTTTCTTCTCCAAATGGTGAATAAATGTACCAATCTCATGTAATTTAAACCCTCATTTGAAATTGAAATCAAGTAGCAAAAATACACTCTCTTAGGTAGCTGATTGATAACTTACTTATTAATAATTCGTGAATGGTTTCAAATGCTTCTTTCACTGGTAGTTGCTTTTGGATGTTTTCAAGATCTGTTTCAACCGATGTTTATGGGGCGAATTCAATTATTCCAAGGTACCACACCACAATTAATATAGAACTTCTGATCTTCTATGATGCCCACTACATTAAATCGTTTGAAGACTGTTAGTTCAGACATCCTACTTTTCACCTTTCGTGAATATTACCTGTAGATTTCTGTATCGTTGCGCATCTTAACATTTTGAACTCTTGATTCAACCACTGAGGTAGCATTGATTGAATCACTTCCGTCCATAATCAAATCCACAGTTGCAATGTCAATATTGCCCATCTTTCGCATTGCTTGAGAATTTGGAATTTTTGATTCACCTTCACTCGAACGTTTTTTCAAAGCATTTGTTACACTAAGGCAATTCATAGATTTTTTTGTCCATGGAAGCATCAATTGTAGGTAATGGAAGGCTGATTGTATACGACAGTTTGAGGTCTGATTGGAAAAAGCAATATAGTAATAACCAAACAAAGAAAGCAAGTAGACTTAGACACTCGCAGCTGTTTGCGCATCTATTACATAAATTTTATGAGAATCTGTCTGTCACTTCAAACAACACCTCCATTATAATCTTAAACTACAAGTAAAAGTATTTCTTCTCACTGCTTGCTTTTCAGAAATTTTATCGCGCATTTGCGATTTTTGCAAGAGGCGCTTGTCTACTTCTTCAATCATTACCCGATATTATTTCCATGAAGCCTACTGCTCCACCTGCACCGCCTCCACTGTCCATGCTACTGCTGATTTGGAAATCATCCGAGGGAATGCCACCGTTTTTTATTTCTCTCATTATGACGGCAAGCTCCTGTTGATTTAAACAATCCAACCGAACTGTCTTACATACACTCATTTTGCCAGTTTTGTCTCCTACTAACAATGTATCTTGACGTTCACCTGAGATACGCAATGCAGTGATAGGACTTGTATGCACCTTGTCTGGAACAGTGTGACGATGAACTAGCAACTTGCGGTCATAATTGAATCCCCAAAGCATGACATCACCGTTCTTGTGCCCGCTGACAGCCACTACTCCATCTTCCATGTAACCGGGGCAATCTGTGGAAATAGCACAAGTGGGAGCGTTGTGGTTGTTGAAAGGGGATGAATTTGAATGTGTAGCTATTAAATTGCCATTGATATCAAATATTCTCATACGAGATCCAACTAATGTCAAAATTTGCCCACTCTTGTTGTTAATTGATACTGAAGTTACTCGAACTTCTTCTCCAAGTCGAGTGGACAGTTCGGCGTCGTCATGGGGCAGCTCCACTAGAAAAGTGAGCCTTCGTAGATCCCAAACTAGCACTTTGCCGTCTGCACCACCAGTAACTAAAGATCCAAATACAGTCGAGACATCGAGACATGTGATTTCTCCACGCTCGTGTCCGCATAATGTGGCTTGTAGTTGTAGTTGCTTTCCAAAACATCTCCACACTCGAACAGTGGAATCGGAGCAGCCCGTAACCAAATATCTTCCATTTAACGAGGTTTTGGCTACAGTAATCGGAGCTCTGTGTAGCCCATCGTGAACGCTGATAAGTTGATCAACTTCTTTGTGAGATATTGCAACATGAGCGCTCACACCGTTTCCTGGCCCGCCGTACTTGTAATATGCCTTGTCGGGCAGAATCAGTGTACAAGTTCGCCCAACTCCTACTAATTGTCCTCGAACCAAACACATGTCGCCAACAGAATGATCTGGTTGACTTTTCATTCCCACTCTGGCAGTATCCCACAGAGTAACGTTTAAATAAACTCGATGCGGTGCACCAACGATACAGAACGGTGGAGTCAATGGCGCCAAGGACGGCAACACAGTGAAGTCAATACGTTCATCCCTTGCAGCGATGTAAACATTTCTTTGAGGGAAAGGTTTACGCTCCAATCTAATCGGTGTTTGACCGAAGTTGTGTATCTGGGCTATCAGAGCCTCTCTAAGAACGGGATTCTCGATGCTATCGATGTCGACGGCACCTTCATAAGTAATGTGGACAAATTGGTTCAATGCTTTCACAGCTTCACGACCACGCTGCTTGTAACCAAACACCAAGTCAATCCAATGATGCAAATTTTTGCTCACATATTCACTTTCTAACGCCTATCATACAAAAAAGTTACAGTCGGAGGCTGACATTCAAATAAACTGGAATGCATTGTGCACTGACTTACCTGCCTGTTCATGCGGATAAATCTATGAGGGTCGTTTTTCGCCCATGGTGGAAGCTGTACTTCGTCCACAACATCTCCTCGTTGAGTTTTTCCGAAGTCAAACATATTTGAGTTCACCAGAAATTCTGGCAAGTAAAAAAATTCTGGAATTAATTCGCGCACATCCTGAATATGCTCTTTTGAAGCGGACGACCAACTGCCGGCAATACTCTTGAACACACGATCAGCCAAATCAAATTTGCCACCTTGCAAGGTTATCGCCAGCCTGGAGAAAGGCTCTAATCGAACCAAATAATCTACTACGTACGCTGCACAAGAGTAGTGAGTGGAATAGTGATAAGGAGGAGGCTCCTTCTTCTCAGGGTCCATCTGGTAGTTCTGATCGAGCATTTCGAATGTCTCTATAAAATGCTGAGCGCGATCATCGCTCTGGGCCCCCATAGGCTTCGTCAGATCACGGAAATTCGATGGATCATTAAGATCTAACTCTTCAGAGTAATAGTTTCTCAAAATCCAAGGAAAAACTGGGTATTGAGTAAGATCATTGTAGGAACGCCCTGCAAAAGAATTCAAATGCATAATAAACTCAAAGTTGGACATGCGACCACTAACCCACTGTGCAGTTATTTTTGCGCGCAACGTATTCATAAATCGATCATAGTTGATGGCTCCAGAACCGACACTGTGTGCACTAAAAATACTATTGGGCAATGGAGAATTCAGCACCTTGGTAAGAATCTCTTCGCGCTCAACAGAAGAACTGAAAGCCACCAGAATGCCATTTCTGTGTACATCATAGAATTCCAGGGCGATCGGCTGCAACTGATACCGACGCTTATATACAGAGTACAAATCACTGAACGAGGTACGTTGGCTACGATGTTGATAGCTGATGCCTCCGTCTTGTTCAAGTGACAACTTGTCTTCTTGAGGCTTGTTGCTAATAGAGTCTGGTCTAGAAGATACTTGGACACTGTCGTCTCCAACGTCCTTCTTATCGCGTAGTTTCACTGAGAACCTAGAAGTAGAAATTTCTAGCCGATTTATTTTTCCTTCAAGTCCATCTCCTTCGGTCTTTTCGAATCCATCAATTATGTAGAGCGCCTTCGGACAAAACAAGAGCAAAGCTTGCCGAACTTCTAGGCCTGTACAGCGCTTCACATTGTAGGATTTCTCGGGCCAGTCGCCTGGCTCTAGTAAACCTGTTATCAAGTCATAGCTGGAGGCAGAGAAGCCGTCTCTGTTTTGGTCGGCATCGGTATCTTCTTCTTCTCTTGGTTCTTCCGAAGTACTCGTTGTGGGACCTTTGTTGTTAGGAGCCAGCGGAAGATCTGGTTCTTTACTTTCGCCGGCAATTTCTTCTACTTTTTCTCCCTCCACATCAGAATCGTCTCCCCCTTGGACTCCCGTTGTAGCTTTCTCTCCTGCATTTTCCTCGTACTCTTCTTCATCAAAAATATTTCCTGTTGTCTTTATATCCATCTCTTTTAGAAGAGCGGCTGTATCACTAACATCCTTTGCGTCTGCATTTCCTATGATTGCTTGAAGCGATAAGCTATGTTGCTCTCCTGTGGGAGTGCCACTAATGTGAGTACCGTCCTCTGCGATGTAACTTTCTTCTTCATCTATGCCATACAAACCTTGGAATTCGTAATTTGGAACCAGCCGAACGCGTTGACGTTCGTAACCCTCAGTCAAGTCGAGTTTCCATCTCTGGAGTGCTCCTGAGTCTGATTTGAGCTTTTCATCGTCGCTCTCTTCCAACTCATCATCGCTTGATGTTGGCAGAAGGCGTTGCTTCGAAAAGGGAGAGAGGTATTGCATTTTACCACCCGAAATACCAGTGTGAAAGTCATCAGATATACCTTCCCACACAGATCTTGATCCCTTTAGTTGTCTTAGCAAAACTTTCCATTGGGTTGTACCTGAAGCTATGTCATCAAATCCTTGCCTTTTCCACAGAGAGTGGCTTTCTGCCGTTTGATCATGTATGCGTTGAGCCAATTCTGCTCTCTCAAGACCACCCAAGATAGTCCTATCAGAGGATTCTTGAGAAGTAATCTTCAATAACATAACTTTTTGCTCTTTTTCAATTGCTTCTAGCGGTGTGGGGACGCTTCCACCAACTCCGTATCCTAGTCGAGATGCTTGGTTGCGAATACCATGGAAAATTGCAGCAACTTGACCTTCATTTCTTTCAAGCCATTCGAAAAAAGAAGCGAATCTATTTCGAGCCCCGACGCCGCTGGGCGGAGTATTGCCACTATTAGATGAGCCGCGGGAGCCACGCCCAGATTTACTAGACAAATCAACTTCGGATGCTGTAAACTGAACGAGTAAAGCACCGAAACCTCCACCACGCATTAGATCAACTGTTTCAACACGACCATCTCCGCTAGATAGATCTGCTACCAAAAGATCGGATACTACTTGGCGCCGTTGTTGCAACAGATGAACAACAATGATCACTGCTTTGTCGCGTATATCACTTCGGTCTAAGAGAAACATGTAAATTTCCGCCATCAACGCTGTAACAAAAGCTTGGTCTGGAACATCCAAAGATTTGAGTTCAGGGAATGAACACATCGTAGGTGCCGTCGGGCATCGCGCCAAGCTCGCTGATTGCCATAAGGGATATGATCGCGTTCCTGGGGCAGGTGGGTTATAGGTATAGACTCCGGATGAGCTACCGGGCCCACCTTGGCCTTGAATCATGCTGGATAACTTTTGATTGCCAGTGACACCAACAGATGGAGCTAGAAGCAACAACTGCAAATTGTCTGCCATGGCATCTAATACAGCTACTTTAAGATCGTCGTCACCGGCATCATATGGTCCACGAGGACGGCTTCGCTGTAAAGCTGTGAGACATGTTAGACGAGCTATGTGAGCTGCTTCAGCAATAAGCATACTCTGATCGACAGCACCTAGAATACGAGATGCGAAGGAAGTACTAGAGGCTAAGCATTTAAGAGTCTTCAGTATGGTTTGAACAGCCTCGAGTATGGGTTCACTAGTGAAAAAACCAGCCATCAGACGATCCAAAAACACGCTAGAAACTCCAACGCAATTAGCCAAAGCAAAAGTTTCTCCTCGTTGAAGCGCATCTTCCACGACGGATTTTGAATGCTCAATTAAAACCAAATGGAAAGCTTCGACTTGGTCCGGTGTAGCGTGTATTGGGAAAGAATGGAATAGAGCTGAAATCAGGGCGGCTGCCAGTGGTCCGCTCAAGACCGCATGAGAAACCACATGGCGCAAAAGTTGAACCATACCCAAGCCGGTCATTTCGGATTCTATGTTTTTACCCACAAGTCTTTCAGTGGGCGTTTCCTGGACTTTTAGCGACTCAATCAAGCTACCGCGACGTGGTTGTCTAACACCAAACCCGCCAGCACTGCCAGTATATTGCTCGCCCCTAGATAAGCCTATCATATTTGCTCCAGAATCGCCAGGCCACATTATAAAAGGTTGATCTCCGTTGCCATAATGTCCAGTAGACCTGGGTGCAACTTCATTTTGATTATAAAGGTGCTCCTCCTCCTCTTGCTTTCGGCGCATAGCCATCAGATACTCTTTTTCCTCGTGAATTAGACACAAAGCTTGCGCAAGCGGTTCCAAAAAATCACGAGTGCGACAGAACTCTTGAAAGCTAGAGCTAAATGTATGCCGATGTCCTAGAAGTTTTAGAACGGCTTCATTTGTGCGCTTTGCAACTTCCCCTGCCTCTCCTGGCAGAGCAGCCAACTGAATATTTCTCCCAAGGCACTCGGCCAAGAGGGCGAAAATTCCACAACTAGGGTCCAATGGTGTATGTAGGCCGCCTGGGCTGTGGTCGACCAACAAGATCGATGTGTCACTTTCTGCATCAAAGACTTCGCACAGTTGAGTGGCATCCAGGCGCGTGAATACCGGCAGATGCAATATGGGTACGTGTAAAAGTTGCGACAACATGCTTAAAATGATCGACGGACAAGTACTAAATTTTGGAATGGAAAGAACCAAAGGAGCGAAACCACCGCACTGTTCAAACGCATTAGAAAAAGTTGGGGAACTCTGCAACAACAAGATCATAAGCCGTAATGCTGCACTCGCAGATGCCTCTTCTCGACAACCTTCTAGAATGCAAGCAAACCATGTCGGCGTCAAAATTCCAGAAAACGCACACAAGAATGCTTGTGCCTGTTGTTGGCTGAGCTGAAAAGCCGGATCGTCCGGCGACGGTCCCCCGCTCACCCCAGAAACCCCGACTCCTGAACCTATTAAGGCTCCTCCGGTACTAACCGCAGCTCCTGTAGCTGCTGTCCCCGCACTTCCAGTTGCTGCTGATCTTTGTTGCTTCTTCTTTTGGATTGTAGTAACCAGGAAGTTTTGCTCTTTGATGGTGCCCCCACCAGTGTGCACTGAAACATTTCGCGATACGTCGCCATCCTGATTAGTTCCAAGACCAGTGGAAGCTCCTATCCCTCCTTCTTTACCAGTCATCACGATTTCGTTAACTCCATCAACAACCAATTCTTCGAGTAACCTTAGTAAATATACACGAGCCACAGGACCAGGCTGAAGAGTTTCTTCCTCTCCTTCAACATAAACATCTGAAATCGATAAGGTGTAAATAGCAGCCCCTGCAGCTGCATCAAGATCACCCGGAGTTAGCATGTACGTTAATACACGACGCAAGAGAGTCTTGCATCCAAGGAGAAGTTCGTTCTCTGGATCGTCTCCAACGGCAACAGCTGCAACGGATGGTGATTGGGCCTGCCATTTAGAGGATAGACCTCTAGACGGTTCAAATTCATCATCAATCACACCATCATCAGCATCGTACAATTCTGCAGCTTCAAGCATCAAATGTAATACCCATTGTACGATTCCCAGAATGTGCAACCTTCTTGCATTAAATGCAGCGTGCAGATTTTTGGGAGAAACAAGGCCGTTCAAAAACGAAATTAAACGGAGAGGCAGGTCGGGACCACTGCGTCGCAAATCCCAGACTTGATGGTTCAACAATAAGTATTTCATAGCATCTAAATCGGTGAAGACCCAGTTGGTACTCTCCTCGTCGACGTTAATCCTAGGCTTTGGCACAAATCCATGCACTGCGAAGGCAAAACACTGGTCCAGAACAGATGCATCGATCAGTCGCTTTTGTCGCAGCAAAAGTCCAAGTATTCTATATCCTCCTCCACCCTGTAAACTTTCCAGATTAGCCGCATAGCTCCTTGTTGCCACCCTGATTAATCGTAAAGCAAGTGATAGCGTTCCAACCGACTCAGAAGCGTTTACCAGCGGAAGAAGTATGTTTGGACCACCTACCCATTGTAAATTACTTCCAAAGGACTGAGGTACTATAATAGGGCTGCATCCGTATATCATACCATCCTCGCTAATGGTTTCAACATTGCTGATGCGAGCTAAATTGAACAATCTTCTAGTCAGGAGCTTCTTAGAAGGATTGCGAAGTTTATCAATTACTGATGCTGACGGCCTAAAGCCAAAGATGACATCTTCGGGGTTTACCGTGCAAAGTAGACCAACTGAAAGTAAAGAATCATCATGCGATCCACGCTCACGCATCACATGGCCCGCTGCTTCAACTTCCGGGACTTGTCGTCGTCTCAGAGCACCTGCGACTGATCCCTCCTCACCGCTGTCGGATAGCATTGAAAAAAGAGCTGTAGCACTTGCTGTGAAGGACATTCTCTGTGGCCTGTCACCCCAAAACAAACCGTCAAAATCTGGACCTGCTGCGTAAATTGCCGTGGCCTCCTTACTGGTTAGCACCTTACTGATCATCAAGGATGGTCCGAGTTCCCAAAAGGGAAGAGATCCCCGAACAACACCACTAGCTGCTAATCTTGGATTAGGTGCACCAATGTGAATTTGCGCTGTTGGTGGTAAACTAATATTTTCAACCTTGACATCGTTTTCTAGTGGTCGACCATCAACGTAAAGCGTAACTATGGACTTACGACCCAGCATGGGTCTTTTAGTTGGTTGGTAAGTGACCATCACATGGTGCCAGACTTTGGAAGTTATGATGACTTTTGGAAAGCGATGAGGATCATTCCTTGCTGAGGTTGAGCTCAAAACACACACTTGTGAATGTTGAAGGTCATACCACATACTAAGAAACATGCCGCTTTGATTCGATGACAAGTCAAGGATAAAGAGCGAGCCCGCCACAGCCTCAGCGGCGGAGTCTGGTAGTCGAAACCACATGCTGTAAGAGAAGCCAGTAGAGGCAAAGGGCGCCCATATACGATCTGCCGCATTTGCGCCACTGCCACTGGAACCACTGCTGGTATTGGCGTTTGCGGTACCTCCATGGGTACTGCTATTGTTTGTTCCGCCGGAACTACCATCAAGTTTTGCACTCTCGTCCACCTGCCCTATCTCTATGAATTTGAGGCGTCCCTCTTCTCCAAGATTGTACAGACGTTCTTGAATTGGGACTTTTTGCATGTAGAGTGCAATGGTGTTTAAGCTATCTCCTCCTAGGATGCAACGAGGCACAGGATCTCCTCGTTCAGCTATAATACAGAGGGTTTCTAAGCGAGTACAAAAGTCTGCTTCCCGTGAACGCTTCTCCGGAGTCATAGTGAGTTCAGGGTTAGCGAGCCGAGGTCGCGACCTGACAGTGGAACTAATCACTGGCAGTTGAATTTTCCCCGGAGCCAATTTTGAGCCTGTACTTAACATAGGCCCGGCCATGAAACGCAACAAAGACACAAAGTCTTCATATGCCATTGAAAATGCAGCCACACGACGAAGCAGTAGCATGCATCTTGAATACAATGGATGACTCCTATCTTCCAACTGAGGTCCGAATTCTGTCCTACTTGTTAAACTTTTAGTCATTCCGCTCTCACAAATCAAAGAAAGAGTAGACCCCGCCATGTCAGGTGCACAAAGTCGAAGTATCTCATCAAGAGCACTTCGGCCTGCAACCATCATTTCTGATTGAGGCAAGTTAACACATATGCCTATCACGAGTCTAGTAGCATCGGCGTATCGTAGGGCTGTAGAACTATTCTTAGTGGCCAAATCTACCTTTCCTTCTTCTGTACTTTCTTGTCTCTTAGACATATCGAGTAAAACAGGATCAACTAGTTTCAAAGCAGCTTGAAGGATACTGTTGGCATGAACTGTGCGACCAAGAATGCCCGTGGAAGCAATTGCTGCGGCGAATTCCTTGAAAAAACCAGTTCGACATAGAGATACACGATTCCTCTTTGCTGCATTGTCCATCACACCATTTTTCATGGTTGCACCAACATTCTTATTGTTTAAGGATGGGTGATGCGTAGTTGAAGATGCCAAGAGAGCCATCATAGTTTCGATCAAAATAACTATTTCAGAATCATCTTCTTTGTCATGACCATCTTCGGAGATCACACCCTCTCTTTTGTAGAGTAGAATAACAAGGGTTTGATATCCACAGCAGGTCCGGAAAGCATCTTGAGCAGCTGCATTGATGTCCAGTGTGGTTTTGAGCATTTTAAGAATCAGGGTAACCCTGGAGATTGGAAGCTCCCGACCACTGTTACTAGTTGCTCGACCAGAATGCAAAATGCTGAGAACCCTTGACATATCTTCGATTGCCGAGTCATCACCAACACTCAGTGTTGCTTCAAATACTGAGAGAGCCGAAGCACAGGATTCTATGCCATGCTCTTTGATGGCACTTGCCAAAAAATTATTTAACATCTTGCGATCGAACTGCCTCCTTGAAGGACTTATCTCATTCTGAGAAATTACCATTTTGAGGATGCGGCAAATTGATGCATAAGTACCATCCATAATTTTGGATTTAGCATGTTGGGGTGATCCATTCACAGAAGGCGCAGAACGAATGGACACATATTTACAGAAGTCCTTCATTTTGTCATCTAATAATCCGAAATCACACATGATGTGATAAAGTGATTCGTCCAAAGGAAATAATTTCTCTATTGTATCACAAAGCATTTGTGCATCAATTAGTAGGTCTTCCATCATTCGAATGGTCTTCTCACCGGATGTGCTGTCTCTGCTGCACTTTTTCATGAGGGCTCGACATAAAGCAAAGAAAATCTGGGCTGCCACACTCAATGCCAAAAGAGAGTTTGATCCTACTAGTCCAGTGCATACGTACTCCAAAGTCTTTAAAATTAATACCTTTGTTGAAACATCAGCAAATGTTGGAAAAGAGAGAATATAATGGGAAAGAATCTGATATCTCGGCTCAACAATGGAAAAATTCTTGGCATGGTCTGAGTAAAGTTGAAGGGTAGTAACCAACAACTCAGACGACAAGTCCAAGCTGTGCGAAACTGTAGAACCATCTCTGTTATATGCAGGTCTAC
>Ga0075154_10002588_pt1 | contig 11764 bp, 7 predicted proteins | sample JI71714BDNA_FD_70965 | JGI IMG/M metagenome (GOLD analysis project Ga0075154, IMG submission 70965) | Wastewater effluent complex algal communities from Wisconsin, to seasonally profile nutrient transformation and Carbon sequestration -... | ecosystem: Engineered > WWTP > Effluent > Algae... | reverse complement strand
TGCAGTTGTCCAAGAGTCAATAGTGATCTAATTGTTGCTAAATGTTGCGATCGATCTTGAAAAGTTTTTTGCTGTGTGCATGTTTATGGCGGCAATGCCGGTTTTTATTGTACCTACAGCGGGCAGTACACATTGCAGTATCTTTCTTGCTGCACCATAAACAAGGTGAAACCATGGCTCGAATGCCGAAATGACCAATTAAGGAGTATGAAACCGCGCCTTCCAAAAAGAGAGCTTTCCACACCCCCTCTTTGAATGGCAACTCAAGGAAAGGACTCATTTTTACCTCACCTTGTCTATTTTGGTTGAAAATTTCTGCAATTCAATAGACTATTTTGGCTCCCACCAATGCCATGCGCGACACTGTTACTATCTTGGGAGCTCGTTGCTCGTCCTTAAATCACGGTCTTTAAGTGACCCTGTGAGGCCACATGTTTGTTTTTAATACTACAGTGCAGTCTCCCATTAAACCTACTTATAGAAGTTCACTATGATGTGATACTAGGTATGGTATCCAGAAAAAATTTTGCTCTGATCCGCGTCTAAAGCCCATTTTGAACACTATAGAATCTTAGGTTGGGTGCACCAAAAAATCCTGTTTGAAAAATTTGCTCAAATTCAGTCATCCTTTTTGTAATATGCTTCCTGGAACATACCAAATTGTAATTGATTTTAATTTTCTTCTCAGAGGTCTTGCGCAAAATGATTTTTAATAAATCTTATAACTCCACTATATGATCTAGAGTAATCAAGAAGTTTTTTTGCAAACCAAAATTTCACATTTGCTTTACTTGATGTATTTAAAGTATTAGTTTGTTCTAGCTTAAGCTTTAGTGTTCAAGTATTTAGCTTTTGTAAGTAGAGGCCATTGCTTAAAAGGTTGTAATGGTGAGCTTATGACAAATTATTTATTCGAATTCAGGTATGCAAAGAATTGTCGCTAATTTACTGAGCTACATCTCCAGCAAATCTACTTGACAACACATTTGAGGAAGGCTTTGGTTAGAGGTTGTAATGGATCGATGAAATTCATCACCTTCCAGATTTTTTTCCTCATCAAGGAGATCCAAGGGTATATCTGCTTGCCCATGACGACCTAGAGGTTTGATCTTTTTGTCCGCGGGTGCTTTTTGATTCCACAGGATGAGATGGTCGCTCTCTTCCACGTAAAACCTTCCGTCAACGTCGAGACCCATTTCAGGAAGTAGCATTCCTGGAGCGACATTTTCCGGATGTAATACTTGAATCCAATCTTCGTATCTTGGATGGTTTTCGTCATGTTGGTGATTGGTTAAAAATTCATCTAAATGAGATTCGATTTCTTGGCGGCATCGCTCCACAGCCTCCCGCACCATATTCTTGCAACTTTCTTCGCACTTATTTTCCTTATTAATTATTTCCAACCGATCTGCAAGCTCTTGGTCATGCTCCATGTCGTCAATCAACTTTGCAAGGTTTAAGCGTTGGAGAGTTTTGCCTGCCTTGGCTAACGCTGCACTGGCAGCTTGAATCGGGATTCGCCGAAGCTTGGGACTCTGAGTTAGTCTGTCCAATGCTGATGCTGCATCGCAGCGTTGTTTATCATCACCTGAGGTACCGGCGTTATCCATTTCTTCTTAAGTGAATTTCAGGGTATGTGTTACTCTTACTTTTTTCTGATGTTTCCCACTTCCTTGAGATATTCATGACGTCGCGCTGTCAGAGAAATTTAAAAGCACGACCGGATTATGATCCTTGATAGTTAGATTCTCTACCGGTTCGGATTTGAAAAAAAATTCGCCAAAAACTAACCAAACTCGAATTTGAGATTTTTTAAGGTAAGAAACATCATGCCCCTATCCGTGCTCCAAATTTTCATAACTTGTCCAGAGAATGTAGTAAAATTAGATAATTTGTTCAAGGGCTTCACAGAGGATTGTGTTCATGAAACAGTATCTATAAGCTTTAACGCTAGATTCTTGATGATGAAACTATCACAAAAATGAGGTTCATTTTTCAGTTCAAATAATGTTCAGAAAAATTTATTCTCAAGGTTCGACGTAGGGACAGGAACGTCTTGTAGTTGTCGTTATGTTTGTCCATATTTTGAGCATATTTTTCATGTCTCAATGACAAAGATCTATTGGCTGATTTTGCGCTCGCAATACCAGTTGCACATGAAAATCGTCGCATACATAGAGAAATGTTCGATGTTCAGATATTCTGCTCTCACAACATGAGAGATCCCAATGATCCAATGATGTAGCTCACTAAATCGATGAATTCGTGGAATGAGCCAGAGAGATCGCGCGCAAACCAAAAAAATTAAACATGATGATAGGCAGTTGCTGGAATTGTGTGATATCAACCTCACTTCATCTATTAATCTTGCTCTTCTCTACTGGAAAGGTCAAATCTTTGAACTCAACTTTGACCATTGAGCGAAAGTTCATAATCGAAAGGAATCAAGCCTCATCCAAGCACATATATTTGGACAGTAATTACTCAACTGAACTAAATGACGAGGTGTCAACATTTGCACACTATGGTTACATTCATGGAGGCAAAGTTTATGTTAACAATCTTGAGAATTGGTCGATCCCTATTTTAGAAGAAGCCTACTTGGAAGCAAACACAACGAACCGTTCAATGAAACAAGGTGAAATCATTATACATGAACACAAAACTAGTCGGCGACATTTCTTACGTCTTCGTGAAGCGCAATCTTGCAATATACGATGTGGATACAACGACAATGTTTGCAAAAAGAATGCAAATGATAACAGAAATTGCAATGGTTTCACAAAATGTGGTAAGACATGAAGAAGCTTCGTACACTGAAACCAAACTTCGTTGCGCTACCACATTCATCCTTCTTCATTCAGTAAACAGATTTTGTTCGAACTCTGAATTTGAGAGGTGCAATTTGTATTGTGGCAACAACCCCAACATTTGCGATATCGCAACAGGTAAAAGATTCAACCATAATGTCTGCTGATATTCCTAATTTCTTCAACACATGCGAATTTTCATCTGTTCAGATGGTTGTATTGTGTGCAATGGTCAAATTTGCACTAGACCGAACAAATGCAATATATACTGCAAGAATGACTTTGTTTGCTCGGGGGCGGCTGATGGATGCATCAGATGTGGTAAGTGATTCACTTCTTATATTTGAAATTTAAGCATCATTAATGAGTAAGGAACTTTATCTATTGTGACAATATCTTAATGAACCTTAAGTAAGAAATCGCTGTACACGAGGTGATGGGAAATGTGGTCAGTTCTGCCAAAATAATCCCTTGGTGTGTCAAGGAGCTGATGGTAAGCTTTTTCAATTGTTCTCTTTAACATATTACCGCTGCTCTCACCTCTTACATTTGTTAGATGGTTGCAACTTCTGCAATGGATACAATTGTGTAAGCAATGGAGCACCTATTTGCGGTAGTCCATGCAGTAACAATAACGGCTGCCGTGGAGCGGTAAATGGTTGCACACTGTGCTTAAATGGTAGATGTTCTCGCGGTGATAATCGAGTGTGCGTAAACTCGGCTTCAACTCTTCAATCATCATTACAAACTGGAGGAAATGTCGAGATCTGCGGTGGTTCCTTGATCAAACTTACAAATGAGATCATTACTAGTACTAACAACATTCTATTGACTTGTGGTGGTGGCACATGCACAATTTCTGGAAATGGAAGTAACCGTTTGATACATTTTACAGGCGGAAACATTCAGATAAGAGGAATCATCTTTGAAGGTGGAAGAGCAGATGGCGACGTGAGTATAGAAAGATTCATTATTTCTGTTATTTGATTTCTTCTCAGCTTTTTGAATGGTTGCTGCTAGGGCGGGGGAATCCTAATTGATGGAAACGACAACCAAATAGCAAATTGCAACTTTCAAGGAAATAGAGCGGTAAGTTCAGGCGCACTGTAAGATCCTTGTTTTTATATCATTTTCTGCCCATCTTAAATCCTTACATATAAACTCATCTTGGAAACAAAGACAAGAAGGGGCGGTGCTGTAGCTTTGGCATCCGGGACATTCACTGACAACGTGTATGGTGGTAACTATGCACCGCAGTGTGCACAGATCTTCCTTTTTTCGTCTTCTAGATGTACTCAATAAGGACTAGAATTGATTTCCAGCGAATATTACCTACAGGTCGAGTTAGAAATTCCAGCATCGATATGGTGTCAAATAATCTTCTTGATTCATTCGACGCAGTATATTTGAAAGTGAGAGTGAAGAGTAGATCAACTAAATAAAATCTCAGGGTATATCTAGTTAATCTGAATAAAGTCAAGATCAAGTAATCTTCAGGTAATAAGTCACGCACACCTCGAAGTGCATATCAAATATGCTTATGTTGTATGTCTCTAGCTTTAAGCACTGCACACAATCATTCATCATTCTAAATAAATCTCTCATTTTGCATCTTATCAGATCTTTTCTTTGATAATACAAATATTCTTTTGAAGTCAAATAGCAGCTGATTATGTGTACGTTGTTAGCAGTGCTTGGATAAGTTCTTTGGTTCTTACAGTTGCATCTTCACTAAAACCCTATCAAAACTTAAGTTTTTGACGTCAGATGTACTAATTCGGCTCTTGCGAGTTGCTTACCAATATGAAAATTGATTACGAGTTTTGCAAGATAACTCGGGGCGAAGAGCAGTGAAAAATTCAGAACGCACCATGTCGAACTCGCCGATGGATTTAAGACTGAGGATTTGATTTGTCGTGTTTAAGAATTCAAGCAAACAAAATATATTTTGTTTCATATTCATTCAACTTAGCTGTTGAGTGTGAATGTCAAGCTGGCATAAAACAGGCAGATGCTGAAGGCTGGATCAAAATTCAATATTCCAGGAGTATGGATGGACCCGCCAGGGGAATGTCTTGAAGTACCAGTGTTATAACTTTCAAATATTATACCATCATGGATACAGAACGAACAAACAGCACCAAATTATCCAGCTATCACCAAGTTCAAAGGCACTTATGATGATCTCAATGGTAAATATCATGATCTCCAAAGTCATTTGTATGAATACTCTGACATGCAACAAACTGAAGTCTTTACAAAGATGAAAAAGGAGGTTGCAGGAATTTTACAATGCTCTTACAAATATAGTTGAGGCATCTGACTGGTCGATGAAATCTCAGAATGGTTCATATTGAGATGTCAATATATCCACCAGCCAATGCCAGCTGTGTAGAGAATTTTATCTGTGAGTGGACAAATATTTCATAAGATCATTATATTTTAAGGCAAACATCAAGACTCTAGATTATATGCAAATTCTAGATGTTATTAAGCACAGTGGTGGAATAACAACTGGAGATCCAGGGAAACAAGGCATGAAACTACCAGAACATGCTGAATGTAATTGAGAAAAGTTGTGGAACCAAAGCTCAAGATTCGCAATTTTAGGAATGAATCTTCCAGAACATGCCGGATCAAAGCTGGAATTCTCTAGGGCAGATCACACTGAATATGTATGTCGCATGAAACCATGGAGAATGATTATTTAGAAGGAAAAACACACAACTACCCAACTATAGTAAGTGAGCCAATCCATCTTCTAACAAGTTGAGAACAGGACCTGTGGCGAACCTAAAGATTCAACTGCATGGGAGACTGTCTTGCATGTGGATTCTGTTCGACATCCAAGCTACAATTGATATGTTCCACAATGTCAAGCACCTTGCTAGTGTATTAAAGAAATGACAGCAAAAGGGCATTTACTGCAATACTGGGCGAAAAGCAGTCAGATTGTGGTAGATTTGGCAGGTTGTAGCGCTGCTTGGTACACAAAGTGCATTTCAAACATCCATTTCTTGGAACAAGCCATGGAGCAGGGTTATTGCATAACTTTGACAAAAAAACATTTGACAAAATTAAAAACGAAAAGTTTAGAATCGAAATAAGATTTACTACTGGATACAGATACAAAGCCAGAAGTTACTTTTATAAACACTGTGGATCAATACGACACCGGCGTCTCCCAGCAAGCTGACTGGCTCGAAAAATACAAAAATCATCGGGCAACCCAGCATAAAGTTTCTTATCAAATTTGTCAAAACAACCTGGTACCTAATTCTGCAGTCACTAATGATGACATGGAAGCCATAGACGCTAAATTTAAAATAATATGCTTCCTATTAAAAATTACCAGCGCAGACAATTATTGATCTACCGGTAGTGTAGTATTGTGGGTTTTGTTTAAGCAGAATCCGAGCAGAGCGCTTAAAATCTCAAATCCTCAGTTGACAGATAGCTTTTGTTGGGATGGTCATGGCATATAACTTAATCTTTATGTTCAAGTTGACAGCTCCACACAGATGCAAGAAGACATTTACTTCAGTACAACCTCTAAATCTGTAGGCGAACTTGATTTTGAAGACAGAGGGGAACAAATTAGATGTATTTTACGTCAAATGCAAAGCAGTCTAGTGCAATAAATATACGATTATAATTTACAACATCATTGGTGCATGCACAAACTCAATAAAAAGGAGAGCTGCATATATCTATGCGTAAAAGGTGGACAACAAAAAGATAAAAATTGAGAAAAACATGGATAATCTACACAGAATGAATATCTTAACATAGAAGAGTATATAATTTCTCTAAGAGATTAGCTCGCTGTAGTGCAAGTTATGGATTCTGAACTAAACAAAAAAGGGCAATTAAGCAAACAAGAGAAAACCAGTGAGTTTAACTAAAAATAAAATTCAGATATTCAAAGAGAATTAAATCTTCAACTATAAATGACAAGAACAGTTTCCATTCTAAAAATATTAATGAAAAATTATTAATATCGAACATTCAATCCGATGAGCAGAAGATTAATGAGAAGAATAAAAATGATTAATTGCATTCTAATTTTTAAAATTAAGTGAATATTATGCCAATGACTTTTTATAAAAGATGTACATATGTATGTGTTAAAAGCGCAAGAGTTGCATAGGTCTCCTCCAGAAATATATGAAAGAAGAATTTGAGATAAAACTTATCAGGTGAGACTTTTTCGAAGTTAATCAATCTAACAACTGCTTTTTTGAAGGAACAAGTGGTAGTGAGTACTAGTATCCTTCTATGAATTATGATAAGATGTATGCTGGAAGAGAAAGAATCTTGGATTTTTTTAAGGGGATTGATTATAAACTTCACTCAATTGCATTTATTATATTTTTACACAATCCCAAAATAAGATTTCTAAATGGATTTGAATTTTTATAACTCATGAGTGTTAAATTAAAAATAATTTCAGAGGAAATGGCAAGTAAACATTCATTCGAAGCAGCTTTATGATTTTAGCATATGTATCTTACGATGCATGGTAGTACTAAATCTATCCTTTCAAAATTTCCTTATTTTTTCATATGGGAATATGAAGTTTCTTGATTAGAAAACTCAGATCATGTTTTCGATGTTAGTTTTTTTTGCCTGCAATGATACGTGCAAATACACTCTATGCTGTTAATCATACAAAAGATAAACTAGACTTGATGGTGGACATTCCTTATCATTTGGATACTATCTCTACAGCTGTTTCATTATTCAAGCTCTTTTTCCATCTTAGGTAATCAAATTAAATATATCTCTGCATATTTTTTTGCACGAATTATTAATACATCGATACAATTATGGAAGTTTTCTAATCACACCAAGATGACTTCCATCTAATCAGTAAAGCGAACATTGTCATAAGTGTTTTATTTATACGATACAGATTGATTTATGCATTGAAAATATGGTTGAGGTTTCAGAATACCACACCACATTTAAAACTTGTGTATATTCAGATACATTGCTTGAAACACAAATGATCATATTAAATAACATATATGTGTCCAATTTGTTATTTTGTCTTTGAAGCGGTAGTCTTCAAGTAATCTGGTCACGAGAGTATTAATGGGTATGCACCGTTTATAAAAACATAATGAATTGTCATATACTCTGGGTATCTTTTCACAGGTAAAATTTGCTCCAAATCTCAAGAAATACCACATTTAACTTTTCTTTGCAAAATTTGACTTCTTTATTAATAAGATGTGGAGAAAGTTGAAGTGCACATGTTCATGTGTTCATGACGGAAATGTATCAAAGAGCACTATATAAGCCTATCATCCATATATACTATTTTGCAAGTCTATCCAATTTGGGGCTTTACTGGGGACAGTGCAATGGTAAGATATTTATGGAATTTCAAACTAACACAAGATGTAAAAACATGGATATTTCATATAGATATCAGTTCAAAGCAACCATGAATTGAACACAGTCTAGTCATTGTCTTTACTTCTTAAAGATGGGAGGAAATACGATGCGACAAATCATGAGAACAAGTCACATGATGAGATCCTATAGCTAATACCATGCTACAAAAAGTCAAGATTCACATGATGAATTTTATCAATGGCAATTTTTTATGGACCATTTCCTGACAAGCAAACAAAGTGGAATCACAGACATGTGGTAATTAAGATGTGGTGTTGTATAGGTAGGCGCTCTGTATTCTGAATTAGCAAGTTGCCGGTTTCGTAACTCCTATGCTTACCTTTCTAATGGTTTATGCTTTGTTATGGTTAACATTGGAGGAGCTACACGGTATGATCAGGAAGGTGCGATCCTATTTTATTTAGCAGCACAGTTCCGGCTCATCACTTTCTAAGTTGCTTATTGCAAAATTTTTATATTGCTGTATAGACGTGTTCTTGTTCATATGAGTTCTAGAGGTCCGTGATTTTAAATATAATCCTTTCTACTCATTCTTGTTCTTGAGCCAATCATTCTCCCTACTCTTGCATGTGGAGCGGTTGCTTTCTATCTGACGGTGAAGGTGATGAATTCTTCTGTTGCCTGAACTTTTGATCCACCTATATGCCATGAGACTGTAATTTCCTATTCACCAAACAATTCTTTTTACACATGAGGTATCATTTTTTAAAGCTATGGAACCGCATTTACATCCTCGGAGTTAATTCTAACGATGGGAACAAACCAAGTACAACTACAGAAACAGTTGGAAATATCAACCGACTTCTCAATCAAAATCAATAAGGTGTTAAAGAATATTCAAAATTCTAACCAGCCTCATTAATTATTCTCTGGCTACTTTATCGAAGAAATTTGTCAATAGTCTTATTACAAAATCAGCTCAACATAGCTCTTTCCCTATCAAACGAATTGATTCGCGGTGAGAATACAGATTGTGCATTATGAATCCTTTTTCCTAACAGCCTTTACGGAATATACACCATACCATTTAGTTCTAGAGTATCAAAGAAAAGCGCATACAAGGAACAAGCCAGATGCATCACAGTGTAGTGAAGCTAATGGGAATAAGGTATGATGTACAGAACTCAGAAAAATGATGAAATCATTTGAAAATGAAGAAATTCAAAATTATGAAAAGTATGGCTCAGGACTTGGTCTACATTTCTAAATTTATTAGGATAAGTTTAAACTTTAGTAAAATACTAACGTTTATTGACAAATAATATCCCTAACCAGAATAATAGCCTTAATATTATAGTATCATGGATATTATTTGGTTCATAGCATTGGATTAGAATATTATTTAATTAGTATCGTCACTGTATAGTATCCATGATACTATTTATGTTGTAGTCCCACTAATCCCATACATGATGGCATAAAACACGAAAAAATTGATAAACGGTGTACGAATTGCATACACATTCTCTTTCAAGAGACAAGTAATTGATACATGAATGAGCGGCATTATGCCTACAATGCTGCTAAGATTTTTTCAGCCAGATCCACTGCATCTGCAGTAGAAGGGATATAATATAGGCGTGGGGACTAAGGATATCATTATTTTGTTTTAAAACACCAACTAGAAACCTCATAGGAATTGTATCCACGATACTATAAAGTAATAAATTATAAAAGGGGATTTATTTTTATAGTATCCATGACACTAATTGGCGATTTACCTTAGGTTTATCCTGTATCTTCGTCATTTGTGTCTTAAAGGCCGTGTTATTCTTATATGAACAGACATAATAGAATTTCAATCTAATCAATCAGCCATCGTAAACTGATTTGTGACAACAACTTGTTGTTGTGCGAACTGTTGACGAGTACTGACAGAAAGAGGCTAAATCTATCTACCATCATGAAAAAGAAAGGGGGATTAAGTGCCTCAGATTTGAAGCACAGTTATTATTTTATTTTGTAAAGTGCACAATGACAATTTTCAAATCCTTTACATAAGTGAGGTGAAAACAACATCCATCTTTCACTTGTCTTGAGATAACTAGGTATCTTTGAGCTATTAATTTTTATTTTTGCGGGTGTCAAAGTGTGAATTCGATGGATGAGTTTTTTGGTTTTAATTTTAAGGCAATCGCTCTCCTTTTTTTAGAATCCTTACTGAAATATTCTTTTAACTAGTGACTTAAAAGTTTGATCAGAAATGGTTCAAAGCACAGACTGTGGCTGACCTTTAATGACCTCAAAGCAGCATTTAATAGATGACTACATCAAAATAGACTTGTATCAAACTTCGATCAAAAAGTCTAAAAACAAACGCTGAGTGGCGACTTGATGACGGTTTATTTAATGACTTCAAAGCTGCATTTAATAGATGACTACATCAAAACAGACTTGTATCAAACTTCGATAATCAAAAAGTCTAAAAACAAACGCTGAGTGGCGACTTGATGACCGTTTATTTAAGGACGCTCCACTTTCTGACATGAGTTCAATAATTTTTATCCCTGAAATGCTTTAAAATTTAGATTATGTGTGAAATGCCTTAGATATTGATGGCATCTCTTAAATTCTACAACTTTCGTCCTCCCAGATGAAGAGAACAAGAAGAACGGCTTGTACTACTAAGTCGTGAAAGTTAAAATCCATTTGATGATTCATGTTAAGTGTGGGAATGAGCTTCTCTTTGAATCCAGCTCGACCAACAAGTTCTTCTTATCTCTAGCTTGCGTGACCGTGCCTCATCCAGAGTGTGACTGTATTTGAGTCAGTATGCCGCCCCTCTGACTTTCTTTTCAATGTTGAAATAACGTTCTCAACGAGTACTTTATTCTTGATCAAATCAGATTCGCGCATGAAATTCAGCTTAGTAGCTTTTTGGTGTCTAGTAGCATTTTGGTGAACATGCAAGACAGACGAAAACGAAGTTATTCGTGCTTGATAGCATTGCTATAACATTATATGTATTTGCAATGTTTTTACGAAATGAGAACACTTTAATCAATCATGACATCATGACATCATGACGGATGTTACGTCCAGAGTTTCTGCAGCGAGTGGACTACCAGTATTTTTTGGTACGCTTGTTATACAGCTGTTGAATTCAAACTACAAATTAATATCCTATATTCTACCAATTCTACCTATCTTACATATCCCGTAAAAGATTATACAACTTTCTCAGAAGGATGACTTGTAGCAGAATGGAAGGGGGAACCCGGAAGGGGAACCCGGAACATAATAGAAGGATTAGATGCATATCGTGTCTCGATCAACTCGCTGGATGTGACTATACCGTAAGTTTTTATCTTGCTTCTTGTCGCAAAGCACAACAACTTACTGAATCATTAGTTTATCAAGACAAAGTAATAGTGTTATAATTCGAGCTAACCTCAATAACAACAAATTATGTCCGTGAAAATGAAGTTGCTTGCGATTTTAACACTTTCATTACCGTTTGCGGACGGAAGGCGTAATTTATCATCGCATAAACTAATAGAGAATGAAGTGGAACCGATAGAATCGACGAA
>Ga0075154_10002587_pt1 | contig 11765 bp, 12 predicted proteins | sample JI71714BDNA_FD_70965 | JGI IMG/M metagenome (GOLD analysis project Ga0075154, IMG submission 70965) | Wastewater effluent complex algal communities from Wisconsin, to seasonally profile nutrient transformation and Carbon sequestration -... | ecosystem: Engineered > WWTP > Effluent > Algae... | reverse complement strand
TTGCTAAGCCTTAAGATGGTTTTTCATCACCATAGCAAAAACATAATGGGGTAGATCATGCGCAAAGCGGGAATGTTCAGTGTTGGAGTCGTGGTCGGTGCAATGCTGAGCCTCAGTGGCTGTAGTCAGACGTCCGCAGCGGTGGCGACGCCGTCGGCAACTGCTGCGCAGTCAGTCTTAACCCCGGCCCCTGCTGCATTTGCTATTCGCGCTGGTGCGCAGTTGCCGTGGCCGACGCTTCGCACTATCGACGGTAAGGAAATCAGCCTTGCCCCTGGCAAACGGCAGTTGCTGGTGTTTTTCGCCACCTGGTGCCATGACTCGCAGCGCGCGATGACCCAGCTGATGGCGTCTGAGCTGGTGCGTCAGCAAGATCTGCAAATCGTCGGCATTGGCCGCGAAGAACAAATCCCTGCCCTGCAGAAATTTCGCAGCGAATATCAGCTGAACTTTGCGTTAGTGGCCGATCCGCAGCGCGCCTTGTATCAGCAGGTTGCTGGCAGAGGTATTCCGCAGTTGGTCACCGTTGGCGCCGACGGCACCATCCGCCAGGTGTTACTCGGTGAAGTGCCGGATGCGGTCGCGCAGCTGCACTGGTAAGGCGCAATGCTCACTTGCGATGTCTGGCGTCACTGAAAACTGATTCACCGCCGATTCAGGCCCGGCTGCAAACACTGGGTCTGAACTTTCAGTCGTCACATTTTCCGGAGGGAACCATGTCTCGTTTGCCTAAACCATTGTTTTATCCGTCAGCTGGCCTGACTTTATTGGCTTTAACCGCCTGTTCACCGGCCCCTGAAGGGGCCACAGCGCAAGTAGATGAAGCGGCATCTGAAGCCGTTGAGGCTGCCGACGCGTTACCGCAAGACAAACAACTGGTGTTACACGCCCGCTTGTATGTGAAAGATCAGACGTCAACCCCTGCCATTGGTTCGGCGAATCAGATCCAGGCGGCCTTTCATTTACAAAGCCCGATCACGGTCACCGGCACTGGCCTCGGCGCGCGCTTTAGTGATGTGTTTGAGCAGGATTTAGTGCAGGGCCAGTTGCAAGCCAGCGGCAAGACCGATTTTAAATCCGACCCGACTCTGACTGAACATTATCAGATGCAGGCATCCTGGCCACAGCCGGTAGCGGTTACGCAGGGACGCTTTCGCGTTTGGGCGCCGGAACCATCCAGCATTGGCGAGGGTTATTCTGTGAAAGTTGAACTGGAAGTGCCGGTTAGTGGCGATCAAACAGCACAGATCAGCAGTAACGGCACTGTCTTAGACACCGACATTACGCACGCCCGGCCGATTGTCTGTGCGACCGATAACAGTAGCGGCACTGCGCAGGAGATCTGTAAGTTCAGTTACACCGTCGATGCAGTGCCGACTGAGGCCAAGGATGAAACCGGTAAAATGTTGCTCGACAACGCCAAAGCGCTCTATGCCGGTCAGGGCAAAATTGACAGCGACGGCGGGCTCATCATGTATGGCAGTCTGGCGCCGATCTACGGTGCGGTGAGCAGTCTGGAAGACGGTCATCTGGTGATCCGTTCCACGCAGCAATACAGTCTGAAGTTCAAAGAAGCCGATATGGCACAGCAACTGGAGCTGGTGGTGTGGACCAGTGAGCCGGGCGACAGCTGGCAACCGGCCAATCTGCCGCCACTGAACTTCTAATCAGCCGTGATCGGCCAACATCCAGTCCGCCGCCGCGCGGGCATGGATGGCGGTGGTGTCAAACAACGGCACTGCCGCGTCAGTTGGCTGCACCAGTAAACCAATCTCGGTACAACCCAGAATCACCCCTTCAGCACCGGCTGCGACTAAATCAGCAATAATGCGCTGGTAGGCTAGGCGCGAATCCGCCTTGATTTGACCTAAACAGAGTTCCTCATAAATCACCTGATGCACCAGATCACGCCCGGCCTGATCCGGGATAAGCACTTCAATGCCTTGTTCTGCTAGCCGGGCTTTGTAGAAATCCTGCTCCATAGTAAAGCGAGTGCCCAATAAACCGATGCGCCGCAGGCCCTGCTGGCGGATTTGTTGTGCTGTGGCATCGGCAATATGCAATAACGGCAGCGGGGTGGCAGCGGTGATTGCCGTCGCGACTTTGTGCATGGTATTGGTACAAAGCACCAGGCCCTCGGCGCCAGCGCGGTGTAAGGCCTGCGCCGCTTCAGCCAGCAAACGCCCAGCCTGCGGCCAGTCGCCGCTGCGTTGCAAGGCTTCAATTTGCTGAAAATCCACGCTGTATAGAATAATTTTCGCGCTGTGTAAGCCGCCTAAATGCTGGTTCACCCGTTGATTAATCTGCCGGTAGTACGGCACTGTCGATTCCCAGCTCATGCCGCCAATCAGTCCAAGCGTTTTCATCAGGGTACCTTCTTTCGGTTGTATTGATGTTATTGGTATCACAGCGAGTTCGGCTTGTCACAGACCGGTTTGTAACCAGAGGTGCACAGCGTTGCGGCATCGCAGCGAATACAGCCGGCTTTACGATATACTGCGGTTTTTTGCAAAGAAGGTAGACTCGCGATGGCACTGACCGAACTCATCATTGAAGACCTGATACCGGGCAGCGGCAACACAGTCAAAAAAGGCGGCGCGCTGATCAAAGCGCATTATCGTGGTTATCTGGCGGACGGAACCGAGTTTGATTCGTCGTACCGGCACGGCGCACCGTTTGAAACGGTGCTGAGTAAAAACCGCGTGATCCAGGGCTGGGTACAGGGCCTGATTGGTATGCAGGTTGGCGGCACGCGCAAATTACAAGTCCCGGCGGCGTTGGCCTATGGTGAGCGCCAAATCGGCACGATGATCGCGCCACATTCAGATCTGACCTTTGTCATTGAACTGCTCGAAGCGCTGAACCGGGATGATTAGCCTGCGGCTACATGCGATCTACGCCGCCTTTTCGCCGAAACGAATAATTTTCCGGATGTTTTTCCCAAACATTGCCGTTCGCTGACTTGCCTGCGCTACCTGTTCCGGCGACACTGTTCTCAGAGTAGCGGCCGCAGCGAACCGCGTATGCGGACGGGTCGGAACAAGCATGGTCGGCCGAACTATCTGGCCTGATGGAACAACACAACATGTGGCAATTTTTTAGAAATCCGCACAGGTATCGCCCGGCTTTGCTGTTTGGCTGCTTGCTGATACTGGTTGGCTGTGCCAGCGCGCCGCCGGTGAAAGCACCGCCGGTGGTTGAAAAAACCGTGGTGCAACAACGGGGCCCTGTGACCTTTGTGCATCCGCTGCCTGGTGCCCGCATCAGCGCCTCATTTGCCCGTTACATCATCAAAAGCCGCAATCGTCAGCATCATGGCGTTGATTTTGCCGCGCCAACCGGCACGCCGGTATTTGCTGCCAGTGCCGGCGTCGTGTTGAGCGCGGATAACACCAGTCTGAGTGAAGCTTTTGGCAATGCCGTGTTGATTGAACATGGCGACCAGCTGACCAGTTTATCCGCGCATTTATCGCGGCTGGATGTCGAGCTTGGCCAATGGGTTGAAGCAGGTCAGCAGATTGGTCTGGTTGGCCAGACTGGCCGCGCCACGGGGCCTCATTTGCATTTTGAGCTCTGGCGCGGCAGTGTGCCGCAAGACCCTATAGCCTTGCTGCCGTTGAGTCCGCGCGAACGCAAACAGGCGCTGGCGGAAATGCAGCGTCAGGCGGCCGCCAGCAAAGCGCCGGCGGGTCGGGTTGCTAGTCGTCAAGCAGTGTCGCACAAGACCGCACACGCCAGATCTGACGCAAAAAAATCTGCTGCGCGGCAAACCATCGCGAAAAAAACAGCGGTAACCCCATCGGCCAGCACTAAAAAAGCCGCAGGTAAGACCAAACAGACCTCGGTACGGGTGGCACAGACTACGAAAAAATCTGTGGCAAAACCTGCCAGAAAACCGGCGGTGAAGCCGGTCTCGGCGCGTAATCAGGCAAAAAGCACTGCGGATGACTGACAAGTGCCTTAGTCGGCGAACTGTTGACGAAACGGTGCACTGCGCAGGGCCGACCAGGCCAGCTGCAGATTGAGCTGAATGCTGCCGGCTTGCCCAGTGCTAAATGCCTCTAGCGCCGTGAGCGCGCTTTTGTCATACCAGTGCCCTGCCAGCACTAAGCCTTGGACCTGACGCAGCGCCTGAATATCCTGCAGCGGATCGGCGTTCAGCAACACCAGATTGGCCTCTTTGCCCACTTCGATCGAGCCTGCACTATCGAGCCGTCCTGCAGCTTGCGCCGGCCACAAGGTGGCACTTTGCAAAGCCTGGAGCGGGGTGAGCCCGGCCTGCACATAGAGTTGCAGCTCATCGATTAAACCACTGCCACTAAACACAAAGCTGTCGGGGGAGTCAGTCCCCGCGATCACGCCAACACCCAGTTGCACCGCCTGATAGAGCTGTTGCTGCGCCAGCGCCAACAAGTCTTGATGGACCCCTTGCCCGTGCTGGTCTTGGCCGTGTTTTAGCATGCCATCGGCATCACCTTGCCACAGTTGGCGCAGCACCCATGGCACTTGCGCCAGCCGCGGATCTTGCCGGAAGGCCGGATCGCCGGCTCTGGCTCCCAGTTGCAGTGTTAACAGCGTTGGGCTCCACCACAAACCGGCCGCCGCTAGATCGGTCATTTTTTGTTGGCACAGGGCGGAGTCCTGACTGTCGAGGATTTGCCGCCAGACGTCTGCATTGACCAAGCCTCTGCGCATCGGCTGTTGTTTTAAGGTCATGGCGATCGCAGAGCATTCAAACAAAAACACCCGGCCATGCTCAATGCTGTGCTGTCGTGCGGCAATCAGTTCAGCCAGGCTGACGCGCCAGGGTTGGTGGCCCGCCAGTTTCATGCCGGCGTCCGCTGCGGCCTTGCTTAACCACTGATACTGCTGTGGACTCAGTAACTCATAAGTTTTCAGCGTGTCGACGCCAAGACGTTGATAGTGCATGGCTAAAGCGGCGGCGTCAGCGGCGCTGCGCAGCTGTAAAAATGGCGGGAAACCTTCGGGAACTTCAGTACCGCCATTGAGCGCAAAACTGCTTTGTTCCGGATAAAACGGGCTGCTGCGCTGACCGGCTTGCGCTTCTTGCTGCCAGCGCGCCCGCACCGTGGCGCAGGCCTGTAATGTGTCGTGTTCGATCATGCAGCCTGACATATCGCGCAGGTAAGTCACGCCAGAGGCCAGAAATAACGGGTGATGGATTTGCGGTGAGACTTGCATGCTATGGGTATGGCTGTCCCACAGGCCCGGGATCACGATGGCTCCCGCGCCGTCCTGATATTGATATTGCGGGACGCTTGCTTTGGCAACATTAGCCGGCGTGATCCGGCTGATTTTCCCTTGTTCCAGCCAAATCGCTTGTGGCGGGCTGATGGTGCCGGTGCGCGTATCCAAGATCCGGACCTGGTCTACAATCAACCGCCCTTGTTGTGCCGCCGGCACCGGCTGCGGGGCTGGTGGATCAGGTAACGGGATGAGAATGAACAGGGTGCCACTGACTAGCAGCAAACCAAGCAGTATGAACACAGCGCGAAGGGATTGGCGCAACATCTGAACTCCGGTCTTCAGGTAAAACTTAAGTTTGGCCGCAGCAGAGTGAAATTTTTGTCAAATTAAGCCAGCGGTTTGTTCTGCTGACTGAGCTCGCTGCGCCAATGGGTCGCGCTGCGCTGGTGTTGCAGCGTCATGCCACAACTACTGGCCAGCCGCGCGGCAATACTCTCACCGAAGCCGGACAGCGGCGCTGGCTGCTGTTCTGCATCACTCCGTGGATTTTGCAAAGTGCAGCCGTGCGCATCGGCCTGAATCAGCACGATGCCATCTGCGCTGTGACGCCAAATGTTTTGCAACAGATTGCTGATTAACAAGCGGAACAGTTCAGCCGGCACCTGCAGCGTTTGTGTGGTCGGCATGTCGAGTTCCAGCAGCAGGGCTGGCCGAGGTTGCCATTGTTGTTGTTGCTGCCAGAGCAGGGTAAAGCAGCTGGCCAGCACCACGGCTTCGCGCTGTGCCGGGGTGGTTTCGCGAGCCATACACAACAAGCTTTGGATCAGCTGATGCATTTGTGCGCAGGCCGTGGCGATTTGCTGTAAGCGGCGTTGTGTGTCTGCATTCTGCGTCGGGTCTAGTTGCATCAGTTCACAACTGCTTTGGATCACGGCCAGCGGCGTGCGCAATTCATGGCTGGCGTCCCTGCTGAAATGTCGCTCGCGTTCGGCAAACTGCTGTAGACGCAGCAAACTCGCTTCCAGTTTTTGCGCCAGAACATAGGTTTCCTGATCAGTAAATTGATCAGAAAAATGGTCGGGCAGCGGGTCTTGTTGCACCAGCGTGGCGAGCCGCTGCAGCGGCAGATTGGCGCGGCGGGCAAAATACCAGCCAAGCGCCAGCGCTGCCGCTAAAAAAATACTGAATACCACGCCATACAGTGTCAGCATAGTTTGGCGGGCCGGTCGGACAATCAATTGCTGACTGACTTCCGTCACCATAAACAACGGCGTGTCCAGTGCAGGATGCTGCCAGTGCCGCAGGTGATAGTGTCGCCCTTGCTGACCGGCAAATTCCGCGGCCGTTGGATTTGCCTGATAAGCCGTGGCGAGATCTGACGGGAACTGACTGCTGAATTGATACCATTGCAGATGCGGATCTGCCGGTGTTGTCGGGTGTGGCGCTTGTTGTTGTCTGGCGATTTCGAGATCTAGTTGCTGATAAAAAAATGCATCTTCCACGGTATAAACGAATGTCGTTGTCAGCAAGCCAAAGAGCGCTGCACAGCAAATGACCAACAGCAAAAATGCCGCCCGGATCCGCAGGGTCAGAGAGGGTTTACGCCTTGTTTTCACTGGCTCTCCCGGTTGCGCAGCACGAAACCGACCCCGTGCACCGTATGTAGCAGTGGCCAGTCAAAAGGTTTATCCAATTGCTGGCGTAACAGATAAATGTGACTGCGTAGCGCATCAGAATCCGGTGGCTCGTCTGGCCACAGCTGCTCAGACAACTGCTGACGGCTCAGCACCGCCGGGCTTGCTTCAGCCAATAACTGTAAAATCTGAAAACCCAGCGGGTGCAGCTGCAGCAGCTCGCCATCCCGCCACGCCTGATGACTACGCCGGTCCAGCCGCAACGGGCCGATTTCGACACAATAAGTGTCAGGTTGCGTGCGTCTTGCCAGCGCCTGGCAGCGCAGTGCCAGCTCCGCCAACGCAAAGGGTTTGGTCAGGTAATCGTCTGCGCCGGCATGAAAGCCCTGTGTTTTGTCGTCAAGCGTGTCGCGGGCGGTCAGCATCAGCAGCGGAATATGGCGGTCGCTATGCGCCCGCAGTTGCCGGCATACACTCAGACCATCTAAGCGGGGCAGCATTAAATCGAGCAGGATCACATCAAAATGCTGCTGTAACGCCATTTGTAACCCTTGTTTACCATCGGCCGCATAATCGACCTGATGCCCGCAAAGCTGCAGGTAATCGACAATATTGCGCGCCAGCGCGGGTTCATCCTCGACTAACAGAATGCGCAAGACCCGGTTTTGCACTAGATGGACAGGCGCTGTCGTTTGCTGCATTCGAATGGGCCTCAGAAAGCGTGACAATGCAGCATAATGCGATTGACGTGAAAAATATGTCAAATCGACCACGGCGCCACGTGTTCCGGCTGAGCAAAATAACGACAACTGCGACAAGTGTCGCAATTAATGCTTGCCATGGTGCGACATCTGTCGCAGTATTCAGTCATCACCGAACGCCGGAGTTTTTGATGCAACCGACCGCGCCTGAACTAGAAATTCTCAAATTGCTCTGGCAACAACAACCGCAAACCGGCCGTGAGCTGCATGATCAGTTGGCGCATGTGTTGGGCTGGGGCTATTCATCGACGCGTAAAACGCTCGAGCGCATGGTTGATAAAGGCCTACTCAGTGCAGAGTTAAGTGGCAACCAGAATAGTTTCAGTGCCCGGGTAGAAAAAGTGCCGACACTGGCCGCGCTGGCGCAGGATTTTGCCAGCCGGGTCCTGGAACTGAAGCAACCGCTGCCATTAGCCATGTTTGCGGACAGTGCGCTGCTGAGTGCGGAAGACCTGCAAGCGCTGGAGCAACAATTGCTGCAGCTGGAACGGGGAGAGTGACCGGTGCTGGATCTGATGCTGCTGCTATTGGTCTGGGTCTTGTGGACCAGTCTCCTCGCTGGCTTTTTGCAGTTGTTTCAGCGTTATTCCAACCGGCTGCTTAGCGCTTCTGCCTTAGCACCGCTGTTGCTGCTGGTCAGTCTGTTGCCATTGCTGCCCTGGCCGCAACAAGTCGCGACGTTACCTGATTTCTGGCTGGCACCGCACGGCTCTGGGCTCAGTCCGATCCTGGCTCTCCCAGCGCATCCGGGGTGGCTGGAACAACAACCGCTGCAGGCATTGCTGCCTGAAATGATGCTTTGGTTATTGCTGGCAGGTGGTGTGCTGTCGGTCGGGCTGACTGCGCGGCACTGGCTGCTGTGGCGCCGTTTACATGGCTTGTCTGAGCCGTTGCCGTGGCAACGTCTGGCTGCGGTCATTGCAGCGGAACCGGCATTACAGCATGCGTTAGGTCGCTTCAGGTTACAGCTTTGGCAGCTCCCGCATGGTGGCAGCCCTTTTGTCAGTGGGATCCGGCAATACAAATTATGGCTACCAGATTGGTTTTGGCAGTTAGATCCTTCGCAGCAACGACTGTTACTGTGGCATGAACTGCAACATCTGCAGCGGCGTGACCCCCTCTGGCTGCTGAGTTGGCGCCTGCTGTGTGCCTTCTGCTGGTTTAATCCGGCGCTGCGGGTTCTGGAGCGGCATTATCAGTCGGCGATGGAACATCGGGTTGACCAACGGGTCCTGACGCAACTCCCGGCGCAGCGCCATCTGTATGCCCGGACTTTACTAGCGGTGGTCCGGGCCCAGCAACAGGCGCACACCTCGCTTTGGCTGCAGGCGAGTGCGGGGATGGGGCCAGCGCAGGTCTTACAGCAGCGCTTACAGCAGATTTTACAACCAGCGTCGGTGTTGACTGGCTGGCGGCTGAGTTTGCTGCTACTGAGTCTGGTGAGCCTGAGTGTGCCGGCACTTGCGCTCAAAACTGAATTCACTGGGCTCGCGCCGCAACAATGGCAGATGCCGCTGGCACAGGGACGCATCAGCTCCGGCTTTGGTGAAATACATAGCTTTCGGCGGCATAAACCACACGGTGGCATCGATTTTGTCGCGGCTCGGGGAACTCCGGTCTTGGCTATCGCCGCCGGCAAAGTCCTACTGAGTGGCACTGGAAGTTTGCATCCGGATTTGGGACAGGTGGTGTTAGTGGACCATGGCGGTGGTTACCAATCGATGTTCGCGCATCTCGATTCGGTCCTCGTGACACCCGGTCAGCGGGTCCAACCTGGGCAGCCACTGGGCACTTTGGGTAACAGTGGCCGCACCACGGGGCCGCATTTACATCTGGAATTATTACAAGATGGCGCGCGGATCGATCCGACGCGCTTACTACCATTGCATCAATTACAAGGAGCCACGGGTGTATAAGTTGTCCCGTTCTTCCCGGCTATTTTCTAACAGCGTATTCGCCGCCGGTGCTTTTGCCCTGGGGATGTTCATTAGCATGAGCCCGGCGCAAGCAGCCGATCCGGCATTACCGGCAGAATTTCAGCAGCAGTTTAATCAGCAGCTGCAACAGGCTAAGGTGCCAGGCGGCGCCTACGCCATTGTCTATCAGGATAAAGTGCTGGCGCTCGGCAGTTATGGCGTGCGCGCCGTCGGTGAGCCCGCCCGGGTGAATCCGGATACGGTGTTTCGGCTTGCGTCCGTTTCCAAAACCTTTGCCGGTAATCTGATGGTGCAGCTGTCGTTGCAGGGCCAGCTCGACCTGCACCAGCCACTGAAAGCCTATGTGCCGGAATTAAAGCTGAAAAACGCGAAAATCGAGCAGCAAACCGATGTGGAGAGCGTGTTGTCACAGGGTTCTGGTTTTTGGGCCCATGCGTTCGAAGATTTGATTGAAGCCAATAAAACACCGGCAGAAATTCTGCCGCGTTTGGCTGAATTGTCGCCGGTGTGTCCACCCGGACGTTGTTACAGCTACCAAAACGTGTTCTTTGGCCTGCTGGGGCGTGCCGCAGAACAAAGTACCGGCCGCTCATACGAAAGCCTGGTCAACGACAAAGTATTCAGTCCGCTGCAAATGCATAATGCTTCCTATGGCTTAACCGGTTTGCTGGCCAGTCGCAACAAAGCCCTGCCGCATGAGCGTGGCGCCAAGGGCTGGCGCACTGTCAAACCCAAAGCCAATTTCTATCGTTTTCCGGCTGCTGCGGGTGTGAATGCCAGTGCGCGCGATTTGTCACAGTACCTGATCGCGATGCTCGGCCACAGGCCTGAGGTGTTCTCCCCGGCGCTGATCAGCCAGCTGCAGCAGCCTCTGGTAAAAATGCCAGGGAAACCGCGCTGGCCGGTCTGGCAGCAATACCGCAATGCCAGCGCCTGGTATGGCCGTGGCTGGCGAATGGTGCAGTACGGTGATGAACGATTGTATTACCACGCCGGCGTCGTGGACGGCTACCGGCCTTATATCGCCTATTCACCGGCGACCGGCTACGGCCTGGTGTTGCTGACCAATGCCGAAGCAGACGTCACCGGCAAACTGGCCGGTTGGTTTTGGCAGCAGGTTCTGCCAGGGCCGCAGTTAGCTAAACACAAGCAAAGCACCGTAAAAAACGGAGCTAAATAACGATGATGCAAGTGCTGTGGTGCCTCGTGTTTGGCGTAAAAGTATTGGTGTTGATGCTGCTCGGCGGCGGTTTTTCGGCGCTGGCGGCAGAACAACCACAACCACCGCAAGTTTCTTTAACTGGAACTGCCGTCTACGAGCTGAGTTTTCAGGGCCGTACCTACCCGGTCTGGGTCGACGTACCGGCTTCTTATCACAGCAACCAGCAGGATTATCCGCTACTCTTGGTTACTGATGCCCCTTATGCTTTTCCGTTGATCCGCAGTATTCGGAACCGGGTGGGTCAGCAAGGCAAAAATATTGAGGATTTCATTCTGGTTGGATTAGCGTATCCAGCAACTGATATGCCTGCGTTCAGTCGCAGCCGCGACTACACCACTTCAGATGTCAAAACTCGGCCAGCACAACCGGACGAAAATTACGATGCACCCGCTTATGGCAACGCACCGGCCTTTAGCGGTTTTATTGGCACTCAGGTACTTCCGCTGCTCCAGCAGAAATACCGACTGGACCGGCAGCGGCAAATCTATCTTGGACATTCGTATGGCGCTTTATTGGGGGCTTACATGTTGCTGCATCAGCCGGATTTATTTAGCCACTATGTACTGAGCAGTCCGTCTTTATGGTTTGATCAGCGCCGTTTGCTCGAACAGACACCAGCCCTGATACGCACATTGCCGGCCAAAACTTCAGCCAAAATTTGGTTATACATGGGTGGTTTTGAACAACCGGGACCGAGCGCCAGACACTACAACAAACTAAATATGGTGGCTGATATGCAACATTTTGCCAAACTATTAGGCCCTGCCAAAGGGCTGCAGGTGAAAACGCAAGTTATTGATGGAGAAGACCATTTAACGGTGTTTCCACCGATGGTCACGCGCGCCATGCTGGAGATCTTGCCAGGTAAAGCGCCCTATAGCGGTAACACCGATCAGTTAAGCAACTTTCTATGCTGATCGGTTGACCGATCCTCTGGTTGCTTCAGAATGCCCTCATCACCGTCCGGTCATGAGGGTATTTTTTTGCTGCAACATTGGTTACT
>Ga0075154_10002586_pt1 | contig 11770 bp, 14 predicted proteins | sample JI71714BDNA_FD_70965 | JGI IMG/M metagenome (GOLD analysis project Ga0075154, IMG submission 70965) | Wastewater effluent complex algal communities from Wisconsin, to seasonally profile nutrient transformation and Carbon sequestration -... | ecosystem: Engineered > WWTP > Effluent > Algae... | reverse complement strand
GGTAGCGCTCAAGGTCGGCGATCTCGGCTGCGTTCACGCGATGTCGTCGGCGTCACGCCGCGCCGCGGCGGCCCTCAACAGCGCAGCGACGCGCGCCTGGCGCTGCGTGCTGTCCACGACCAGCGGGCCGCCGCCGGCGCCCGTGAGCTCGGTGCGCTCGGTGCGGTAGGCGGCACGGCGGGCCGACAGCACCTTGGCCAGCAGCGTGTCACTGTGCTTGCGCACCGTCAGCGGCACCGGCTGGCCGTTGGCGTCCAGCACGGGCTCGTAGTGCTCCTTGCCGTCCTCGTCCACGCGCCGGGTGTACTGGTACACCAGCCGGCCCCGGTCGATGACGGGCTCCTCGAAGCCGTGCACGCCGCGGCGGAAGGCCTCCTGCTCGGCGCGGTCGATGCCGTCCTCCAGCGCCTGCTCCACAGCCTTGTCGAACTCGGGGTCAGCCTCACGAGCCTTGTGCACGGTGGTGCGGTGCACGCCCGTCACGTCGCAGCCGTGGCGGAGCACGGGCACCTCGCGCAGGGCAGCGAGGAACGCCGGTTTCCAGTCGTAGTTGGTGTAGGCCATGGATCGGCTGAATTTAGCTGATTCACCCGGGGGCTCGGGCACGCCTGAAGCCGGCCGGGAACTGCCCACGCCGCGTGCCCCAGCAGATGCGCGCGATGCAGGACTTGCTCACGTCCATGTGCTTGGCCAGCCGACCGAACGACCAGCCCTCCTCGCGCAGTTCCAGCACCACGCTCACCTCCAGGTCCGTGAGCACAGCGCGCGGGTGATCCTCCCCGATGACGTGTCCGCGCTCGTTGACTGCTCGCAGCTTGTTTGCAGATTTATGCGCACTCATCATCGGCTGTCCTTTCGTGTGATTTCCAGCGCATTCAGGCTTTGGAATCGCATCGCGGGGGGCATCACGGCATCACCCCTATAGGGTGGTGATGCCCGTGATGCCTTTTGCCGGGGCATCGTGAGGCATCGTGATGCCCTCGTGATGCCCGTGATGCCTCTGCTTCCTGCAAAGTTTTGCGCGCTCACAGCACGCTCACCGTGTTGGTTTCTGCGTCCAACTCGTAAAGCCCCGCGTCCTCGCACAGATTGCGCAGTGCCCTCTTGAGGTTGGTGCGCGTCGCCTTGCGCTTCGCCGGCTCGGGATCGGCCAGTCGCAGCGCCTCCTCGAGCACTGCGTCGATCTCGATGCCGACCAGCTGGACCTTGGCGAACTCCTGAAGCACCTGGTTGACGACCACCTCGTTCGCGCCCAGCTTCCGGCCGATGACCCGAGCCTTGTTGACCTCGGCCTCGCGCACCACGCAGCTGGTGATGGGGTCCAGATCCTCGTCAACGCCCAGCTGCACCTGCTGGAGCTCAAAGCCCCACTCCAGCCCGTCCTCGCCGTCCTTGCTCTTGGACAGGCGCAGGTAGCGGGCCCCAGCCTCGGTCTTGACCACCTCGAGCTCGGCGTCGCACGCGGCGCGCAGGCCCGACCAGCCACGGGCGCCACGCCCCTGGTCCTTGCCCGAGTGGTGCACCAGCACCACCAGCGCGCCCGTGGCCTCGTGGATCCGCTTGCAGTGCCCCAGCGCCTTGCCCACGTCCTCGCCCGCGTTCTCGTTGGCGCCCGGCATGACCTGGGCGAAGGTGTCCACCACCACGATGTCGGCACCGCCGGCCGCCTGGATGGCTGCGGCCACCGCCGCGCTGTCCTTGGCCTCCATCAGGTTGGGCGCCGCGTTGAGCACCGTCATCGGCACCGCGGCCAGGTCGAGGTCGTTGGTCTGGGCGTAGGCTGTGATGCGCTTCCTGAAGCCGCCAGAGCCCTCGGCGGCGATGTACGCCACCCTGCCCTGCTTGACCTTGTGCCCGCGCCACGGCAGGCCCCGGGCGATGGCCATGCCGATGTCGAGCATCACGAACGACTTGCCCGACCCGCTGGCGCCGTAGACCACGGCCAGGCCCGCCTGCGGGAGCACCTGCTTCACCCACCACGCCGAGGACTGGACGCCCGCGAAGGTGGCCACCGGCTCGAAGACGAAGCGCGCGGCCTTGGCCGGCGTGGGCACCTGAGCCTCGACCAGCGCGTCGAACTCATCAGCACTGGCCGGGCCGCTGCGCCCGACGTTGGCGCCGGCCTTGTTCGCCATGTGCACGAGGCTCTTGGCGGTCACGGTGGGCCCGTCGTTGCGACCGAAGCTGTCCCAGCGGTGGCGCAGCACGTCGCGGCCCGGGTACTTGTCGCTGCCCTCGCTCCAGGCGTTCCACGTCTCGAAGCCCTCACCGCGCGTCTCGTGGTGCAGGCCCATGCCCACCGCCAGCCACTGGTCGTGACCCATGCTGGGGTCAAGGTGCTCGAGGCAGCGGTCGATCTCCTCGGGCGTGAGCCCGAGCACCTCGCCGGTGTGGCCGACAGCGCCACGCTCCTCGCGCTGGCCAAAGCGCTTGCGGAACAGAGCCGTGGCCTCGGGCGTCACCTCGGCGATGGTGTTCTCGTTGCCGAGGAGCTCGGTTATCTCCAGCACGTTGCCGGTGACGGTGACGAAGCCCCGGGTGCTGAAGGTCTCGAAGCCGTAGCCGCCTTCGAAGGACTTGCGGTTGAGCAGGTTGCCCTTGAACAGCACGCGCACGCCGGTGCCGCTGGGGCTGTACTCGGCATAGGACTGGGCGGCAATCTCAGCCACCTCGGGGTGGAGCTCGCCGTTGGCGATGCACTTGTCGAAGTCGAGGGCGCAGAGCCCCCACTCGGGCAGCAGCGCCAGCCCGACCCCGTCCATGCCCTTGCGTGCCGCGGCGGCGCGCGCAGCGTCGAACGTGGTCAGCGCCTCGCGGTCAGCAGGGTCGCCCTGGCGGCCGTGCCTGCGCTGGCCGTTGACGTAGTACGGCACCTTGCGCGGGCGCTCCTCGCCCTCGCGGTGCTCGAGCCGCCACATGAGCCAGCCCTTGACCGTTCGGATCTCATCGGGGACGGTCAGGCCCGAGAGGTGGGCTGAGAGTTTGGTCACGGCGTTCATGGCTCACTTGCCGCGGGATTGTTGGTCAACTCGCACAGAAGCTCCTCTTGAAGTCGGTTTCCCTTGGCGACGTTCTCTCGAGCATCGACGACGCGAAGGTTCCAGTGGACGTGAAGGCCGCACACGTTCTTGCCTCGTAGCGGCACGATGTGGTCGACGTGAACGTCGAAGCCCAACTCGCGCATCGCCGCGGCGTGCCGGTAGACCTCGGCGATAGCGGCCATGTCTGCCCACGCTGGCGTGCGCTTGTCGCGCGCTGCGAAGTACGCGGCGTTGAGCGCCGACAGCAGCGCCCGGTTCTTCTTTGCCCAAGCACGATATCGGGCTCGCTCTGTTTCACGGTTGGCCCGGTAGCGCTCACGCCCGCGCGCTGCACAGTCGATCCTGGCGTACCAAGCCTTCGCAGCCTCTTTCGCCCGCTCGGAGTTCTCTTGGCGCCAGCGGGTGTAGGACTCACGGTAGGCGTCGGGGTTGTTGGCCCGCCACGCTTTGGACTGAGCGTAGGCGCAGTCCTTGCGCTTCGACGACAAGCCGCTGCGAAGGCGCACGTCTTTGAAGAACGCTTCTCGCGGTTTCACCGCCGAGCAGGCGCTGCACGCCTTCTCGCGCACCTCGACGGTGACCTTGGCCGGCTTAACCACGATCCTCTGGGGTGTAGACGACGACAGGGAACTCCGAGCGGACGACAACTTCATCACCCAACGCCCGGCGCGCGAACTCGCACCCCCTGCAGGTCGAGTTCAGGTCGGTGCGGTAGACGACCGGCAGGCGGCCCTTGCTGGCCCGGGCCATCGCCTTGGTCTCGCGCTCGATCGCGGCGGCCAGAGCGGGCTTGGGCTCGCGCTTGTAGTTCTTGTCGTCGCCCGCGGCGACGTGCCCGAGGTACTGGACGCTGGTGCCCGCGCGCTCGGCGAGGGTCTCCTGCTCGGCGCGGGTGGCTTGGCGCAGCCAGGTCTTGAGGACGGTGAAGGTGGTCATCGTGTCGGTGGAGGTTGTGGTTAGGCGATCTCGTCAAGGACAGCAGCGCAAGCTGCTGCGATGCGCTGTTGCTGCAGCGATGCGTAAGCGGGGTTCAGTTCACACCCCAAGTAGTGGCGGCCGTGCGTCACCGCCGCCGCGGCGGTTGTGCCCGACCCCATAAAAGGGTCCAGCACGAGGCCGCCCGGCGGGACGCTGTAAAGAAGCAAGGGCTCGACAACGGCGATCGGCTTCTGCGTCGGGTGGACCGCGCGCCCGTGTTCGTTGCGTACTCGTAGAACCGACCGCATAAGGCGCGGCCCGCCGTCTTCGCTGACGTAGTGACCCGCGTCGGTGTGGCCGGTATGGGCCGGCCGCGTCTTCCGCCTTACAGTTTTCTTTGTCGCGTCGTTCGTGTACTGCGTGGCGTGATAAACCGACGCCCAGTTTCCGCGGTAGAACAGGACCGCGTGCTCGTGCACGCGACGGAACCGATCCGCGTGGAAGCCGGTGCCGTTCTGTTTCTCCCACACCACGTCCTGGCTGTACTTGAACCCAAGATCCTGCAGCTGCTGGAACAGCGGGGCCAGGAACCTCATGCTCCCAAAGACCCATATCGACGCCGCCGGCTTCAGCGCGCGAGCGACCAACGGAAGCCAGCCTGCAACCTGGCGATCCCAGTCCAGCGAGGTGTCGCCGTAAGGCGGGTCGGTGATACACGCGTCTGCCACACCTTCAGGCCACCGCTGCATGGCCTCCCGGCAGTCGCCTATTTCGATTCGGTCCATGCCGCCGACTTTAGCACGGCGTAAAGAACTTGCAGCACCCGCTGATCATGTGTCAGGCTGGCCCGATGGACGTATACCGCACACGCCGGGACAACCTGCGGCGCTTGGTCGGGGAGTGGGGCGGGCCGACGAGCCTGGCCAAGAAGCTGGGCCACTCCAACGGCAGCTACCTCGCGCAGCTGGTCGGGCCCAACCCGAGCCGGGAGGTCAGCGAGAAAGTGGCCCGTGAGATCGAGGCCAAGCTCACGCTCCCTACAGGATGGCTCGACCAAGAGCAATCGGGGCTACCCCAGATCGACGACGAGGCGCTGGCCGCCTGCGTCCGCGCCGTGGCCGCGGCCCTGGACGACTTGAAGAAGCGCCCGCAACCGTCTACTTTTGCTGACGTTGTCCAGCTGGTCTACGAGCACCGGAAGCTGACGGGCAGGCTGGACGAGGCGTTCATCCAACGAGTCGTGAGGTTGCTGAAGTGAAGGACGAACAACTGCAGCAGAGGATCAAGTACCTGATGGAGCACGGCGGTGTCTGGGACGACCCCCTGGCCGACATCAGGCGCAACGTGCGGTGGGCGGTGGGCCTGGGGGTGGTGGCCTTGGTGCTCGCGCTGGCTGACCTGCTGGCCTGATACGAGGGAAGGGCGCTTAGGGTTTTCCCTAGTGCCCTTTTTCTTGCGTGCGCGTTTCAGCAGGTGCTACAGTCGGGGCTCTCGCAACCGCTAAACCCAAGGAGCCCTGCCTTGTTCCCCGTCACCCTCACCTTCACGATCAACACCCCGGAGCAGCTGCGCCAGGTGTTGGCGTTCGCCACCCCCGCCCCGACGCCGAGCGCCGGCGTCACCGCCAACGAGAAGGCCGCCGTGCTGCAGGCCAACGAGACGGCGCTGGCCGACACCGTCGACCCCACGGCGGCCCGCGGCACGCCCCCCGCCGTCGCCGAGTCGCGTGAGGCGCCGGGAAAGTCTGCGGACAAGCCTGCCGCAACCCCGTCTACTGCAACAACGGCCGCTGCATCGACCGCGAAGTCCGAGCCGGCGTCGCCCACCGCCCCGACTGCCAGTGCGCCCGCTGCCGGTGACGCCCCCGCGTTCGAGTACGCCACCCTGCAGAAGGCCGTCAACGCCGCGGTGCCCAAGCACGGCAAGGACGCGCTGCTGGCCATCGCCAAGAAGCACGGCGGCGCCACGTTCAAGGACCTGGCCGCCAGCACCTGGCAGGCCGCCTACGACGACGTCGTCGCGCTGGGGTGAGCCGTGGCTGAACACGCCCACACATTCAGCGCGTCCAAGTTTGAACAGCTGATGCTCTGCCCCGGCAGCGCAGTGCTGACCGCGAACGCGCCGCGCACGTCCTCGGCCTACGCGGCCGAGGGCACCTGCATCCACGAGGTCAGCGCCGGCGTGCTCAACGGCGGCCGGTGGCCCGCCTTCGGCACCGAGTTCGAGGTCGACGGCCACGCCATCGCGTGGACCGAAGACATGCAGGACTGCGGCCAGGCCTACGTCGACTACGTCCTCGGCCTGAACGGCGACAGCCTCTGGGTTGAGCAGCGCGTCAGCTTCGCCGCGCCGCTGGGCATCCCGCCCGACGCCGACGACGGGTTCGGCACTGCCGACGCGATCGTGGCCAAGGGCAGCGAGCTCATCGTGGTCGACCTCAAGTGCGGCCGCGGTGTCGACGTCAGCGCCGAGGACAACCCGCAGCTGATGCTCTACGCCCTCGGCGCGCTGGAGTTGCTCGATGGCGTGGCCGGCGACTTCGACACCGTGCGCTGCGTGATCGTCCAGCCCCGCGCCGGTGGCGTGAAGGAGTGGGTGGTCAGCAAGGCGGACCTGTACGAGTGGGCGCGCACCGTGGGTGCCGAGGCGGTGCAGCGCGTGCGGGTCGCAATGACCGCAGAGCCAGGCCACTCGGGCTTCCTCTCCCCCGGCGAGAAGCAGTGCCGCTTCTGCCCGGCCAAGGCGACCTGCCCGGCGCTGCGGGATGAGGTGGCCAGCACCATCATCGGCGGGCACCACGGCGACAAGCAGGCGGCAACGCCCGACGAGTTCGCCGACCTCACTGTCGAAGCGCCCGCGGCAATCGATGCCGCCGCCTGGCTCGCCGCCTGCCTCTCCAAGGTCGATCTGATCGAGGACTGGTGCAAGGCCGTGCGCGCCGAGGCCGAGCGCCGCCTGCTGGCTGGCGAGCCGGTGCCCGGCTACAAGCTGGTGCAGGGCAAGAAGGGCAACCGGGCCTGGACCGACGCCCAGGCGGCCGAGGAACTGCTGCGCAAGACCTTCCGCCTGCCGATCGAGGAGGCCTACAACCTCAAGCTCATCAGCCCCACCGACGCCGAGCGCCTGTTCAAGGCCGGCAAGATCGGCCCGCGCCAGTGGCCCAAGGCCAACGGCCTCATCACCCAGGCCGACGGCAAGCCGCACGTCGCGCCCGCATCTGATCCCCGCCCGGCCATCGAGGTCAAGCCGGTCGCCGAGGAGTTCTCCGACCTCACTGACCTCGCCTGATTCACTCACCACCAAGGAACCACGACCATGAGCAACACCCAACCCCTCGGCCGCGTCATGCTGCGCGACGCGCGCCTGGCCTTCCCCGCCCTGTTCGAGCCCACCACCGTGGCCGGCGAGGGCAAGCCCCGCTTCAGCGCCGCGCTGCTGCTGCCGCAGGACCACCCCCAGCTGGCCGAGATCAACGCCAAGATCGAGGCGGTGGCCAAGGACAAGTGGAAGGACAAGGCCACCGCGGTGCTGACCGGCCTGCGCAAGACCGACAAGGTCGCGCTGCACGACGGCGACACCAAGACCCAGTACGACGGCTTCGCCGGCAACTGGTTCGTCAGCGCCGCCAGCCAGGAGAACGCGCCGCCCACCGTGGTGGACGCCAACCGCGCGCCGCTGTCGGCCAAGGCCGGCAAACCCTACGCGGGCTGCTACGTCAACGCCAGCCTCGAGTTCTGGGCGCAGGACAACCAGTGGGGCAAGCGCGTGAACTGCACCCTGCGCGGCATCCAGTTCGTGCGCGACGGCGACGCGTTCAGCGCCGGCCGCCCGGCCGACGCCGACGAGTTCGACGTGGTCGAGGGCGCCGAGGCCTCGGACTTCGCCTGACGAGTTTCGGGGGCGGAGCACGACAAGGTCAGTGGGGCGAGCAATCGCCTAGGCCCGGGGCAGTACCGGGCCGCCCCCACCCCCTCAAGCGGGGCCTGGCACTCCCAGGTAGGACTGGCCCACCCGCCACGACGCCGCTGCATACGCGCCAACCGCTGGGCCCGCAACCTTCTCCCCGGCCGGCGCCGACTATCCCCGAGAGCCAGGCGGCAAGGCATAACTCGGGCCGATGCAGTGGACACGGGCCAACAACGAACACCACCATGACCATCCTCTGGTTCGACTGCGAGACCTACAGCGAGGCCGACCTCAAGAAGGTCGGCACGCACGCCTACGCCGAGCACCCCAGCACCGAGATCACGGTGGCGCAGTGGGCGATCGGCGACGGCGAGCCCGAGGTGCTCGACATCACTGCCCTCGACGGGTTCTACCGCAGCAACCCGATGCGCCCACTGTTCGACCTGCTGCAAGACCCCACCGTCACCGTCGTCGCCCACAACAGCGCGTTCGACCGCACCCTGCTGCGCCACGTCTGGGGCATTGACGTGCCCGTCGAGCGCTGGCTGGACACGATGGTGCAGGCGATGGCGCACGGCCTGCCCGGCTCGCTCGACAAGCTGGGCGGCATCCTCGGGCTGGAAGCCGACGAGGCCAAGGACAAGCGCGGCCGCGAGTTGATCCATCTGTTCTGCAAACCCCGGCCCAAGGGCCACAAGCTGCGGAGAGCCACCCGTGACACACACCCCACCGAGTGGGCCGAGTTCCTGGAGTACAGCCGACAGGACATCGTGGCCATGCGTGCGATACACCGTCGCCTGCCCCGATGGAACTACGCGCCCGGCCACCCTGAACTCGCCCTGTGGCATCTGGATCAACGAGTCAATGACCGTGGGTTTGCGGTGGACACCGAGTTGGCACGCGCTGCAATCGACGCGGTTGCCGCCGAGCAGGCTCGCCTGAAGTCTGAGGTCACCGACGCCACCGACGGCGCGGTGACCAACGCCAGCCAGCGCGACGAGCTCCTGTCCTTCATCCTGCTCGAGCACGGCGTCAGCCTGCCCGATATGCGCGCCGACACGCTGGAGCGCCGGGCCAAGGATCCCGAACTGCCCGAGGCCGTGCGCCGGCTGCTGGAGATCCGGCTCGAGGCCACCAAGACCAGCACCGCCAAGTACAAGGCCCTCGTCAACGCCGTGTCGGCCGACGGCCGCCTGCGCAACACCATGCAGTTCTGCGGTGCCCAGCGCACCGGGCGCGTGGCGCACCGGCTGTTCCAGCCGGGCAACATGCCCCGCCCTTCGCCCGGGTTCGACGGCGAGGCGCAGGAGGCCGCCATCGAGAGCCTGAAGGCCGGCGCCGCCGACCTGGTCTACGACAACGTGATGCGCCTGACCAGCGACTGCATCCGCGGCACCATCATCGCGCCGCCCGGGCGCAAGCTGGTGGTCGCCGATCTGGCGAACATCGAGGGCCGCGCGCTGGCGTGGCTGGCCAGCGAGGAGTGGAAGCTCGACGCCTTCCGCGCGTTCGACCGCGGCGAGGGCGCCGACATCTACAAGCTGGCCTACGCCAAGTCGTTCGGCACCAGCCCCGACAAGGTCGACAAGCAGCAGCGCCAGATCGGCAAGGTGCAGGAGCTCGCGTGTCTCGCAGGTGACACACCCGTCGTAACCAAGCGAGGCATAATCCGGCTCGATTCAGTTACGAAGGTGGACGAAGTATGGGACGGCGTCGAGTGGGTGAAGCACCAAGGCTTGGTCGAACGGGGTGTCCGATCGGTTGTACTTGTGGGCGGCACCGTCAGCGTGACACCGGACCATCTAGTGTTAGTCGGGCGTTCTTGGACGCCGGCGCAGACACTCGCTTCAAGCGAAAGTACCCTGCGCCAAGCAGTGGAGACCGCTTCGGCGAACTTACCGTCGTGGGTGTTGAGCGGCATCGTCGAGGCGCCTGCGACATCGACCTGGTTCGCGTTCAGTGCTCTTGCGGCGCTCCGCCGCACTTGGTCTTCGACTACAACCTCCGCAAAGGCGCTTCTACGCGGTGCGGTGTGTGCGCTCGCAAGGCTGCAGGCTTCCGGCGGAAGAAGTACCACGGCTACGCTGACATCGTTCCTGACGAGCGGCACCGCGTTCGCCTTCTCGGCCGCATCAGCGCAGCCATCAACCGCTGCCACAACCCGAACGACACCGGCTACCCGAACTACGGGGAGCGCGGCATCCAGGTCCACGCCCCTTGGCGCGAAGACCGGAAGCAGTTTCTCGCGTACTTGGTCAGCCTGCCGGGGTGGGATGACCCGCTTCTGGAGATGGATCGGCGGGACGTCAACCGAGGCTACGAGCCCGGCAACCTGCGGTTCATCACCAAGCAGGAGAACCGCGCTAACCAGCGGTCAGTCCTCGAACTGCAGCGTCGCATCGCAGGCCTTGAAGCCCGTCTACGACTTGCTGAACGCGGGCCCCCGTCATCGGTTCACGGTGATGACTTCGATGGGTCCGCTGCTCGTCCATAACTGCGGGTACGAGGGTGGTGTCGGCGCGTACCTCACGATGGGCGCAACCTACAACTTCGACATCGCCAACATCGTCGACGTCGTCAAGAACGCCACGCCGGCAGCGGTCTGGGCCAAGGCCCTGGACTCGTTCGACTGGTTCAGGAAGAAGGGTCTCACCTACGGCCTGCCCATCGAGCACTGGACCGCCTGCCGCGTGCTGGTCGACAGCTGGCGCGAGGCCCACGCCAAGACCAAGGAACTTTGGCACGGCCTGAAGGACGCCTACGCCTGCGCGGTGGCGCACCCCGGCGAGACCTTCAGCGCTGGCCGCTGGCTCAAGGTGCGCCGCGACGGCGCCTGGCTTCGCATCCGCCTGCCGTCTGGGCGCTACCTCTGCTACCTGCAGCCCGAGGTCGACGACAGCGGCCAGTGCTCCTACATGGGCATCAACCAGTACACCCGCCAGTGGGCCCGCATCAAGACGCACGGCGGCAAGCTGGTTGAGAACGTCACCCAGGCTGTGGCGCGCGACGTGCTGTTCGCCAACATGCCCCGCATCGAGGCGGCCGGCTACGAGATCCTCGTGAGCATTCACGACGAACTGCTGACCGAGACGCCTGACACCGACGCCTACAGCAGCGGCGACCTGGCCGCGCTGATGTCGACCGTACCCGAGTGGGCCGCCGGCTTGCCGCTGGCCGCTGCGGGGTTTGAAGCCTACCGCTACGAGAAGCAATGACCGTGAACGAACTGACCCCCTACGAGCCCGCCGCCCGCATCCTCTGCGACATGCAAGGGCAAGACCCCGACCAGGGCGTGCCCTCGCCCCACTCGCTGGGCCTGCAGCTGCCGCACACGCGCCCGGCGTGGCACTTCGCCGCCGAGGCGCTCATCGGCCTGAGCCAGATGCTGGCCGCGCTGAAGCAGGCGGCGGAGCAACAGCCGGAGGTGCACTGAGATGGCGCTCACGCTGGAAGAACAGGAGCGCCGCGCCTACATCGAAGGCAAGACCGACCTCGCCGCGATGCTCGCGCGCGCAGACGACGCCGAGCACGCACTGGAGAAGGTCGACGTGCTGGAGGAGAAGAACGCCGACTTGGAAGCTGAGAACGAGAGGTTGCTCAGCAGGATGGAACGCGCCAAGGCACTGCTGGATTAGGGTTTCCCCGGAGTTGCGCGCGTTCAGCAGGTGCTAAAGTTCAGCCATCGCAACACGCAACTGGAGAACAGCATGGCTTCGCTCAAGACTTGCGACAAGTGCAAGCACTACACCCCGACCAACATGCCGAAGCACAAAGACCACGTATTCGCCGGCAGCTGCGCCCTGATGGGAGACAGCAACGACCAGCAGCCGCGGGTTGCCGCCGACCGCGCCGCCGGCTGGGACTACGAGGGGTACTCGGCCGGCGTCTACGTTGGGCCGAAGTTC
>Ga0075154_10002582_pt1 | contig 11783 bp, 6 predicted proteins | sample JI71714BDNA_FD_70965 | JGI IMG/M metagenome (GOLD analysis project Ga0075154, IMG submission 70965) | Wastewater effluent complex algal communities from Wisconsin, to seasonally profile nutrient transformation and Carbon sequestration -... | ecosystem: Engineered > WWTP > Effluent > Algae... | reverse complement strand
CGGGGCGCAGCGACGAAGAAGTGAGCGACGGCACGAACGGCAACAGCCCGTTTGCCCAGGCGCTGATGTCGGAACTCAACGCCAATTCTACCGGACGGATCAATCTTGGGCGGATTGCCGATCGTGTGGCGCGGTACACTTTTAACAACTCCAAACAACTTCCAGCCTTTGGTCCACTTCAAAACACGGGCGATTTTGGCGGACAATTTGTGTTTACGTTAAAAGGTTTTGTGCCTTCTGCAGAAGAAAATATCCCGACCCAGTCCAACCCCAACCCAACGCCTACCCGGGGCGGCAGCGGTACTGATACCCCAACGCACACCGGTACGCTGACGATTGATCCGGCTTCCATTTCTTCGCGGAAGGAACTGGCCGATGCCATCAAAAAGTTATTGGCCGATGACCAAACCGGCGAAGCCATTAAACTCATTATCGCATACGAAGACGCCGGTTTGTCGAAAGTACGCGATACGGCCATTTTATTGTCGGGGCGTTGGAAAGCACTGGAACGTGAAGATCAGGAAGGGACCATTGACAACCGGGAATTACAGGCGGGTAAAAACAAACTCCGGGGGAACGTACTTACCCTCGTGGACAGTATTTACAAACCCACCGGCGTGTCTGAGATGGATGCTTTAAAATCCGAACTCCGCACGGACATTGCCCGCGCCAAAACCAGCGACGCCATTAAAAAACTCCTGAACCTGACCATACCGGAAATGACGGAAGATACGCGTAACGTGGTTTTTGGGATCTCCTCAGAATGGGAAAAATATAAAAAAGACGAACTGCGCGGTGTTCTGGATTCCCGCGACGCCGAAAAAACGCGTAATGTCATCAACTTTAAACTTTTAGACATCATCAGTAGTTTGTAAATCATGCCTTTACACACGGCCTACCTGCCACCGCTGTCTTGGTTCGACGCAGCCCGACAACAGGGTTACATTGAACTGGAAGCATTTGAACACTACCAAAAAGGCTCCACCCGCAACCGCTGTTTGATTGCCGCGCCCAATGGCGTACAAAGATTAAGTATTCCGCTCGAAAAAGGCAAACACCAACAAACGCCCATTCGGGACGTGCGCATTGCTTACACCGAAAAATGGCATATTACCCATTGGCGCTCCATCCAAACGGCCTACGGGAACGCGCCTTTTTTTGAATATTTTAGCGACGAACTGGCGGCTATTTTTCACAAAAAAACCATCTATTTGTACGACTTTAACCTGTTGTTACTCGAATTTGTGGTCAAAAAAGCGGGTTGGAACTGGGAAATTAAAGCCACGCCGGAATACCGGGGGGCCACCGAAACACCCCACGATTACCAGCCCAAACGCTACGCCCAAACCTTTGAAGATCGCCACGGTTTTATCCCCGATTTATCGGTCCTCGACGCTTTGATGTGCTGCGGCCGGCACATCCCACTTATTTAAACCGGTTCAAAATCAAGACGCCCCCGATAATCAGCAACATGCCGAGGTAATGTTGCAACACCAATACTTCGCCGTCCCACACGCCCCACATCACCCCCACAATGGGAATAAAATAGGTAATGGCGCTGGCGAACACCGATGTCGTGTGCGCGAGCATATAATTAAAAATCAGCGTGGCAAAAGCCGTTCCCATCGCGCCCAACAGTACCATTGCACCCAAAGCCCACGGGTGTTCGATGCTGTTTTGGTAAATGTGTGGTATGCTGCCGCTGCCCAATAAATACAAAATAGCCGCCGTGCCGGAAGCGCACACCGCCAGCGACGACACGTACCCGGGCCGAATGCCACTTAATTTATTTTTGACCAAATTTACGTTGGTACCGTACAATAAAGTGGCCAAAAGGATCAATAAAGCGTAATGATTGATCGAAAACTCACCTTTTGGGTTCACCAAAATCAACATGGTACTGCCCACAAAACCAATCAGCAAACCCACAATCTGCATCTTTTTTAGGGGCTGCTGAAACGCCACAACACCCACCAAAAAAGTAAAAGCCGGGGTCAATGTGTTCAAAATACTGGCCACCGAACTATTGATGTGCACTTGCGCGGTGCAAAACAAAAAAGCCGGAATCAACATACTGATTAACCCCGAAATAACCATGTACAGCAGTTTTTCGCGGGGCACTTTGGAAATGGCAAGGGCCGCCGGAATAAGCAACACCGACATGGCGGCTACCATCCGCATGGATGCCACCTCGAAGGGCGTAAAACCACCCGCGAGTGCTTTTTTGACCAAAATAAAGGAACTGCCCCACGCCAAGGTCAACAACAGGAACGAACCCCAAATAATGATGTTTTTGTTTTCTTTTAATGCGCTTCTGTTCATGCTATACTGGTCGTTTCCGGCACATTGCCACTTTCATTCTGTGTAGTCCCCATCACGTCGCGGTAGGCCGTTAAAGCCGCTTCAAGACAATCCATCGCGGCACTTAAGTCATTGGTATTTAATACATAAGCAAAACGAACTTCGCGTAAACCCTTGTCGGGAGAAGCGTAAAACCCGTTGCCGGGTGCCAACATAACGGTTTGGTTATCGAGCGAAAAATCTTCCAGCAACCAGCGGCAAAAACGTTCGCAATGGTCAATGGGTAATTCCGCAAAAACGTAAAAAGCACCATCGGGGCAATAACAACGCACCCCTTCCATTTGGCTGAGGCGGCGGTACAACACATCGCGGCGGTGCTGGTATTCTTCTTTAACGGCGGTGAAATAAGCATCCTCCGTTTCGATGAGCGCCTCGGCGAGTAATTGCCCGTAAGTGGGCGGACTGAGGCGCGTTTCGGCGTATTTATTAATGGTAGTGAGCATGTCGCGGTTGCGGGTAACCACGGCACCTACGCGCGCGCCACACGCGCTGTAACGTTTCGAAATGGAATCAAAAACCACCACGTGCTGGTCCATACCCGGCAGGTTCAGGGCCGAAAAGAAAGGGGTATCGCCGTAGCAGAATTCGCGGTACACCTCGTCAATCATCAGGTAAATATCGCGTTCGAGGGCCAATTCGGCCAATTCACGGAGCATTTTTTCGGAATACACCGCGCCGGTTGGGTTGTTCGGGTTACACAACAAAATGGCTTTTACATCGGGCGTAATGGCGCGGGCAAAATCTTCTACCGAGGGCAGGGCAAACGCATTGCTGAGGTAAGTAGTCACGGGTTTAATTTGCACATCGGCCATTTCGGCAAAACCCACGTAATTGGCGTACAACGGCTCGGTGGCCAACACCGTTTGGCCGCGGTCGAGGCAAGCCAGCATAGCAAAATAAATTCCTTCGGAAGCGCCATTGGTCACCAAAATATCGTCGGGAACCACCTCAATACCGTATTTTTGGTAATAATTTGGCAGTTTTTGGCGGTATGGACTATGCCCATTGGAAGGGCTATAGGCCAAAATATGAATATCCGTTTCGCGCACGCGCTGGATGGCATGGGCGGGCGTAAGGATATCGGGTTGACCAATATTGAGGTGGTACACTTTTTTGCCCGCTTTTTTTGCGGCATCAGCGAACGGACTCAATTTGCGAATGGGTGATGTGTGCGCGTTGTTGCCGCGCGTGGAAATACTGGGCATAGTAAAGATGATATGAAAAATGTGGCCCGGAAGGAAATTCGGGACGCAAAGGTAAGGCTAACGCCGTATTTTTAAGCATAATTCCCCGATTTAACCATTTGAAGGCGTAAAATCGTTCAACAAGATCACTCCGAAACGGGTTCCGAGGTAGCATATTTAGCAAAAATAAAATGAATTAAAAAGCCTCCAAGCAAAATTTATTTTCTATTTTTTTAAAAAAATTTTATTATAAGTATTTGATAAACAATTTTTTACAAAAAAATTTTACAATTCAAATGCTATAATTACTTTTTTTTGTAGTTGGCAAAAGGCTATTTCCCGATCTAACTTTGTCGGGTATTTAATAAACGAAACTCATGACATTATTTCTAAGTAAAAACGGCCCCTTGCGCAGCGTCTGCGTCGCAGTATTGGTATTGATGGGCCAACTGATGTACGCCCAAAACTATAATTGTACTATGTTTAAAATGCCCGCTGTATCCGTGCAAAACGCAGGTGATACGGTAGATTTACCCGTTATGGTGTATGGCTTCAATCAAATTATAGTTTTTCAGTTTTCCATAGAATTTGATACTACCCAATTTTCGTATATCGGCCTGGAAACAGATACTAACCCAATATCAATTTCCCCTTTCGACTATTTTTTTTCGAATCAAAGCCTGCGTATTCTTTGGGTAAATGCCGCAGGGGTAAGCGTTCCCGATAGCACCGAGATATTCAGACTTCGCTTAAAGGCCAAAAATACTACCGGCACTGCGGCAGCAAAATTCAAACCGCTATCAACACCGTCTCCGTTTATTTTAGTTATCAACAAATCAAACCAATTACCATCGGCTTTTTTAGATGGGTACATCACGGTTGGTACTCCTACATGGCCGCCGCCGCCCGACGTTACGAGTGCTTGTACCGATACTGAATGTAGCGGCCTTTATAATATTAATTTAGAAAGCAATAACGCAACGTCGTTTTTATGGTCAGGCCCCAATCAATTCTCTGCTACCTCAGAAGACTTGAATGATGTTATACCAATTAGCACCAATTCAACCGACCTGTATCTGCTCACTTTGAGTAATGGTTCCGAACGCCGATTAACGTTTACCTTACCTCAAAATATTCCGTCGTTTGTAGCACCAATAGATACGCTTTCTATTTGCGGCTCTGAATTATGCCTGCGAGCAACAGCAGATGGCGGGGCGCCTCCACTGAATATTACTTGGAGTGACGGCAGTACTACCGATACTTTTTGCACCACTATCGCCGGGCAATATGCCTACACCGCCACCGATAGCCACGGTTGCAGCATTACCTCCGATACTGTTACCTGGGCACCCACTCCTCCAATCCTCGTTACCTCGAACATTACGCATTACAATTGCCGAACCGGCCAACTAGGTTCATTCGTGCCCGTAGGCCCGCCGGGGAGTGCCTATGCGTACGTCTTTTCAACGCCTCCGGCCCCCAACGACCCGTGGTTTCCGGCGTCGCTGTTACCCGGCGAATACAGCGTGATCATCACCGACCTAACCACCGGATGCACCAGTGTGCAGTTCTACTCCATTGTGGACGAGGGCAGCATTCAGGGACAAATGGAACTGGCCACCGCCAATTGTACCGCCGACAACACGGGTACCCTCCTGCTGTTGCGCACTACCCTACCCTCCACCATCGAGTTCCCGGCAACCCTGTATTGGAGCAATGGTACCGTGCAGGAAATAACCGGTAACCCGGACACGTTGGCTATATCCGGCGCACTGCCCGACGGCGTTTACCAACTTCAGGTTGTGGACAGCGCTGGTTGTTCGGCCACTTACCAAACCCTGCTGGATTGCCCGCCTTTTTCGCCACCGGCACCCGACGAGCCACTTTTTGTGTGGCCCGGCGATGCCGATAACAACAACGCGGTAAACCACCACGATTTATTGTACATCGGGTTGGGACTGGGAACTACCGGCGAACCCCGCCCCGCTGCTTCCTTAGATTGGTCCGGGCAGCCCCTCAGCGATTGGGCGCAAATAACCCTAACCAACCTACCCGTCAATTTTAAACACCTGGATACCAACGGCGACGGCCTTATTTCGCTCGCCGATACCGTGGCCATTCAGCAAAATTGGGGCAACGTCATTGACCCCAACGTTGATAATCCCTTTGCGGTTCCCGACCCGACCGTACAAATGGGCACTGCCGTGCCGCTGGAGTTTGAAAACAGCGTAGTAACGGAAGGACAAATCATCGGTTTACCACTCATCTTGGGTTCCGCCGACGTACCCGCGACCGATTTGCAGGGTTTGTCCATGAGCATCAGTTACGACGCCAATTTAATTCAACCACTGTATTTCCAACCGTTTAACTCCTGGTTGGGCAATCCCGATGAGAATCTGGCCATGATGAGCAAAATTTACCAACCCCAAGGCCGGATGGACATTGCCCTCACCCGCACCGACGGTTTTCCGGGGTCCGGTTGGGGCATCATTGGTCGTTGGTTTATTATTATTGAAGATGAAATATTCCTTAAAAATGGTACAACATTGGAGGAGTCTGGCACGGGATTAGACAGTATTGTATCCAAACTGTTTTTTTCAAATATATTTTCTACAGGCGGCTCCAATGGCACCGGAATTAACGTTAGCGCTCCACCTTCGCGGGTAACTTTGGTGGGCGAAACGTCGTCGGTGCAGGAACAAATTTTCTACACATCTATTAACATCAGCCCCAATCCGGCGCACGATTTTATTCAAATTTATTGCGAAAAACCAGTGCTCCAGTCGGTGATAATTCACAACGCACAGGGCCAATTTTGCCAACGAATCCAACTAACGGGAAGTACCCACCCAAAGATTTCTACGCAAAATTTCCCGGCGGGCATTTACTTTGCCACCATTATCACCGAACACGGAACGGTCACCAAAACTTTTACAGTTCGGTAACCGCGCCTCAACCCGTTTGATGCCATGTTACGTACCAAACTCATTACTTTATTACAATCGCTTTCTTCGAGAGAAAAAAAGCAATGGGAACGTTTCATGGCATCAAACTACTTGGTGACCCACCGGCAACAAAAGGAACTTTGTACCCTTTTACTGGCGTATGCACCTTCGTTTGAACACCCCGAACTAAACAAAAACCTCCTTTTTGCGCGCATTTACGGCAAAAAAACACCTTTTGACGAACTAAAAATTAACAACTTACTCTCCGATACCTACGAGGCATTGTTGTATTTTTTGGCATTGGAACAATTTACCCCCAACGGTATTCCGAGTAAACTGCGAACGGTGACGGCACTGATTCAAAAAAACCAATTGGATTTGGCGCAACAGGAACTCAAAAAGATCCGGGCGCTGATGGACAAAAGCCGCCTTGAATCGGGGGAACGGATTCGGATGGAACTGGAATATTGGAAACTGGCCGAACAACTGCTGCACCAGCACAATTCCCGCACCAATTTGCCCGATCTTGAGGTGCAGGCCAATCTGAACGATCAATTATTTGTCCTCGAAAAATTACGCATGGCCTGCGCCATGTTGAGCCGCAATTCGCTGGCGGTGATGCAGGCCAATTATTCCCCCAATTTTTTACCCGAAATTAGCCAATGGTGCGCCACCAATCCGTTATTAGCCAACGACAATGCCATTCAGGTGTACTTGCTGGCCTTGCGTTTAATTGAATCACAAGAAGCCCCGGCTTACACGGCTTTTTTGGAAAAAATGCAACAGGTACAACGCGTTTTCGCCCCGTCGGAATTGGCCGAATTGTACCAATACGCGCTCAATTATTGCATTAAATGCATTAATGTAGGCCAAAGTGGTTCGTATCACCAGGCATTGAATTTGTACCAACTACTACTGGAACAAGGGGTGCTGCTGCGCAATGGTCACTTGTCGCAGTGGACTTTTAAAAACATTACCACTACCGGACTGCGCAGCGGGGCATTTGAATGGACGGAGCAGTTTTTGCAAAAATACAAACACACGCTGGCGGAAACTGAACGTGAAAACGCGTTTACGTTTAATTATGCGGCTCTTTGTTACGAAAAAAAGGATTATGCTACGGCGTTACAAACGCTTCAAAACGTCGAATTTACGGACTTTACCTACCATTTGGGGGCCAAAATTATCCAGATCAAGTGTTTTTATCTTTTGCAGGAATACTACGCGTTGTTTGCACTGATCGAGGCCACCCAACAACTCATTCGCCGCAACAAATCGCTCTCCGATTTTGGCAAAAAAGCCAACCTCAATTTTTTAAAATGGATTAAACAAATTGGAAACTGGACCCAAAATGAAACCATGCACAAACCATCAGTCCGGCAAAGCAAACGCCGCGATTTCTGCGCTCAGATCCAGCAAACCACCCCTTTAGCCAATAAAGAATGGTTATTAGACCTGCTTTAGCGCATTTTTCAGCCTAATATTCGGCGAAAAATCCAACCAAGTGTAAAAGCACGTTGTTTTATGGCAAAAAAAACCTACTTTTGCTCCGCCCAAAAAACACCCCCTGTTTTCCCGTCATTATCCCACATTGAAACATTTCACTTTTTATCTCCGCTTCTTAACGCTTAATCTCTATCATGCAAGTCTTCGCAGACCTGACGCCCAACGAATTCATCATCCGAGAAGTAAAAAAACACCTGAATAACGCCAAAGAAATCAATCAAATTTTAGCCAAACACCTCAACCTGAGTAAAAGCGCTATTTACCGCAAATTAAGCAGCGAAGTGCCCTTTACGTTTCAGGAAGCGATAACATTGGCCAAAATTTACGGGATTTCTATTGACAACTGCATTCACGGCGGCAGCAGTTGTACTGGTTTTCAATTTCCATTTTCGGAAGAAAAAAAACAAAGTGACGTTGAATACTTTTCCACCATTTTTTGGATTCTTAAGATGCACACCAATGCAAAAAACAATCCACAAAGCGAAATATTTACGCTCACGCAGGAAATAATGCCGTTCCAATACCTGTATTTTCCCGAACTCACTTCATTCCAGATTTTATTGTGGAGCAAGGCTACCATGCGCCTTCGGCAAACGGAAGAGCAGTCGTATAAAGTGGAGGAACGGTCGCACGCCCCGGAAATGCGGGCCATTGCAAACGATATTTTGAAGACCTATATCGGTATTCCGAGTACGGAGTTTATGTCGTCGTCCATTATTGACCAAAACCTGAATGCCATTGTGCAATTCGCACGACAGCCTTATTTTGAGGATAAACAAACGCCGTTGCTGCTGTGCGAACAGTTGGAACAATTGGTCAAATACAAGTTTAACATGGCAAAAATTGGCGAAAAATTTGACTATAACGCCGGTGAAAGCAGCCGAACGGGCGTACCGTTTACGCTTTACCACGATCCTTTGGCAAATTACGGTACCATCATGTACTTTAAATCGAACAAAAGGAAAACGGTGTATAACTCCCTCGATTTCCCCAATTTCATGTCTTCATCGGCCGAAAACATGCTAAAATACACCGAAGGCTGGATCAACAATTGCCGTAGCCATTCCTTCCGCATCAGCGGAGAAGGCGAAATGTACCGCACCCAATTGCTCCAAACCTTGTTAAAAAAGATCGAAACAATCAAAAAGCAATTGTAAGCAACTATTTTAAAGCAGTTGCTTACCTACATCTCAAAACGCACCCAATCCAGCGCGGTTACGGCCATCGAAGGGAAATTTTCGTTCCGCGTAACAATGTACACATCGTGCCATTTGTTGTCCGTTGTTTTTCGGAAAATGGGAACATTTACCTCCATAATGGACATTTTTTTGCCTGGAGGGGGCAATTTGAACGCCGTTTGGCCCAATAATTCACCTTTGGGGCCATCTAACCGAATTTCGATGCGGCCACCGGAAAAGTTATTATTGATATCGCCGCTGGCAACGCCCACCGAAACCCCGGTAATGCCGTTCAGGTCGGTGCGTTTAAACACAATAAACGAACCGTCGCGCATATCGCGCAATACCGTAGTGTCTTTACCCGGATTGTATTGCGTAATTCCCGCCGAAAGGCTGTCGGCCTGTTCTGCCTGTTGATAGGCGGGCCGCAACGCCAACGATTCGCTGCCTTCTAATGATTTTTGCCCGCTACTGCCCCGGTCTTTGTACGAAGCCCGGAACACATAGGTACCCGGCCACGATTTTTTGCCTTTAGCGTCGGGTTTGGGAATACCCAGCGCATATTGTCCCTGAACCGGGATACTTTGAATGGGCTTTTCGGGATCACCCAGCGACAGAATCCAACGCACCATTTCGGCCGCATCTTCTTCGGTCAACTGCGGGTGGGCACTCATGACAGTTTCACCCCAGACACCGTTGCCGCCTTTAATCACTTTGGCCGACAAATTACGCACAGCAAAGGCATCACCCCGGTAACGTTCGGCGATATTCTGATAAGCAGGGCCGTTGACGCGCCGATCAATGGCGTGGCAGGTTTTGCAGTCCGAACGATCCACCAAAATTTTACCCCGAGCGTATTCACTCACCTGCGCTGCCGTTTGGTGGCCCTGCGCAATAATGGTCATGTCAAAACCCTGTTCCAAATAATCGATAGTTGCCGTAATGGCAGCGGCAGGAATGGAGCCATTTTTTAACGAACCATCTTCGCGATCCGTCAAATCAATGCCGTAATTAATCACGGTTCCCGGGCGGTAAAAACTGCGGTTATGACCGCCCAGATTCCAGGCAATTTCCGGCGGTTCGTTACCAACTGCTATTTTCCGCACCACCACATTAAACGCTCCCGAAGGATCTTTCACCTTTAATCGGGCATTATAAATACCCGTCTGACGATAGGTGTGGTGTACAATACCGTATTTTTCCGGTTTATCGGGGAGCGGCGTTGTGGCATCCCCTACCCCCGCCAAAGCGAGATCTACTGAGGGCTTTTTAAATTTTTTCGCGCTAAAATTCACCGAAGTACCGTCGCCAAAATCCAACTCGTACTCCAGCAGATCATTGTCATAATCGCGGGTTGCCGAACAATCAAACGCCACTGTACATGGTGCGGCACCGGCGGTTTTATCCATCCGCAATTCGGGCGTCGGCGGACGGTTGCCCCGGAAATAATCAATGCGGCTTAAACGGGCGTCAGGGTTACTGCTAAACCACTGCGTTCCGTATTCCAACACCCACAAAGAGCCATTTTTGTCAATAATCATGTCCATCGGGCGACTCAGTTGAATGCTGTCGCCAAAGGGTTCCATCCGGCTAAAATTCCCCACCGAATCGAGGGTAACGGCGCGCATCCAGTTGCGCATCCAGTCGTAAATGATGAGTTTTCCGTCAAAATATTCGGGAAAACGCGTTTTTTCGGGGTATTGATCGCAATAATAAACGGGCCCAGCCATGGCGTTGCGCCCGCCGTTTTTCACCAATGGAAAATCGGGGGAATTACCGTACGGATACCAAATCAAAGCGGGTTGGGCCGGTGGTAATTGTACCGATCCGGTATTATTGGGCGAATTGTTGATCGGGTGTTCGGGGTCGAATAATTCACCGCGTTTTTTGGTGGCAAAATTGTAGTCAAAATAACGTTTGTTATTACCCACAAAATACGGCCAGCCAAAGAATCCCGCCGACCGCGCGCGGTTTACTTCGTCGTGCCCCTGTGGCCCCCGCGAGGTATCCGGTTCACCAGCATCGGGTCCGACTTCGCCCCAAAACAGGAATTTCCGGCGGTTATCGAGGGAAATACGGAACGGATTGCGGCAGCCCATCACGTAAATTTCGGGACGCCCAAAAAGGCCACTGTTGCCGTTGAACAAGTTACCGGACGGGCAGGTATAGGAACCATCTTCGTTGACTTTAATACGCAAAATTTTACCGCGCAGGTCATTGGTATTTCCCGAAGTGCGCTGCGCATCCCAGGGTTCGTGACCGGGCCGCTCATCAATGGGGTCATACCCATCCGAGTCAAAAGGGTTGGTGTTATCCCCCGTAGATAAAAACAAATTTCCTTCGGCGTCAAACTCCACACTTCCGCCCGTGTGGCAGCATTCGTCGCGTTGGGTATTGACCTCAAGAATCATTTTTTCGGAGGCGGTGTTTAAAGTGTCTCCTTCAAAAACAAAACGTGAAAGTCGGTTGACGACTTTATCCACTGGTGAATAATACAGGTAAATCCAGTGATTTTTGGCGTAATTGGGATCTAATGCGCAGCCCATCAACCCGTCTTCAAATTCGGAGTGAACGTTTAATTTATGCGCAACGGTCACCATTCCTGTGGC
>Ga0075154_10002581_pt1 | contig 11789 bp, 5 predicted proteins | sample JI71714BDNA_FD_70965 | JGI IMG/M metagenome (GOLD analysis project Ga0075154, IMG submission 70965) | Wastewater effluent complex algal communities from Wisconsin, to seasonally profile nutrient transformation and Carbon sequestration -... | ecosystem: Engineered > WWTP > Effluent > Algae... | reverse complement strand
TAAATAAACTAAACATAAATAAACTGAAAAAAACTAAACTAAAAAAACTAAACTAAACTAAACTAAACTAAACTAAACTAAAATAAACTAAACTAAACTAAACTAAACTGAACTGAACTGAACTGAACTGAACTGAACTAAAAATAAAATAAAATAAAATGAACTAAACCAGCCCTACACACTCTACGTGATACAGTAATAGGTTTCAAAAACATTTCGTACATAAAAGTCTTAATCATCCACTATTCATTGACCATCATTGACATCAACAATCATGATGACAAACACAAGCAATACTAGTGGCAATTGGCAATTTCCCTGATGTACAGATTTACATTGTTGATTCTGGTGTTGTTTTCCAATGAGGTTATGGATGTAACTATTTCATGGGCAGAACTAAATAGACTTATATTGATAGTTCGTACTGTGAAGCAATTACGAAGGTTTAATAAAAGGACGGTTAGAAGAAATCAGCGTTTGGGAAAAATTTCTGAGTATCCCTGCTGATATATGACCCTAATTTAGGAAGTGTATATAACCTTATCTTATTATTTCGAAGCTGGATTTGTTCATGATTAAGAACTTAGCTGATCACAACTTTAAGTAAGACTCCTGGCTAAAGAGATCGCAGGCTTAGTCAACCTATTTTTGAGAATTATTAGTTTGAGTGAATTATGAATCTTGGCAGGTATAATCATTTTTCGAAGAACCAAAAGTTATTGAGCGTTCGAATTATGACTCAACGCCAAGTGGAGCGTTCGCTACCCAGAACTGCTGCGTTTTCGTGGGATCCTTCGATAAGACTGGAATTATGAACATTGAAGGGTGCATGCAGAAAAAAGCTGTACAGGAATACTAAAATAGAGATCGATTTTTTGGGGACTTTGGCCATTTTTCTGTTGAGTAGATTGCTGATATTGCTGTTGCTGATATGACTGACTAATCCGCCTTTTGTCAATGTGAATACTCCGGTCAGGTTAATCTCGAAAGCCTTGTTGTAGCAGATATTAGTAGACTAGTAAAGTGAAAGTAAACTAAGCGGTTGGCTGCCTGGACAGAACACTAACCCAGTATCTTTGCTTGAGATAGAAGCTATTAGAGTTATGCAAACTCTTCTTATTCTTCGCTAGGATTCTGTCACTCACATTTTGTGAAACTTTCAGGTCTCTATCGTCTTGTTTCACTGTATGCCCCTTATTGCCTCGACAGAACAAAAGTGCTAGCATAGGCCATGGCACAAGATATTTGTATGATTGAAGTTACAATATCAAAACGTGCAGTCAATGCAGCAAAATGGACTGAACCGATTACTTTTTTTGACTGAGATTCTTTCACCTCATCAGGATCCAACATCTCTGTGCCGCCTACCATAAATTCCACTACTTATTTACCACTAAATGTACAAATCAACAAGTAACACAAAGGGGGCAGAATTTGCCAATATCTTTAAAAATCAAGAAATATCCTAACACCTATTTTAGTCTTATCACATTGATACCGGGAGTTCCCTTCCTTTCTACAGGAAATTATCTATTTGTGTCAAACTGCTGCCTGGATGTGCAAAGCAGTGATGTTGATGTGGGTGAAGCAATCATTGAAGTCATGACTCTTGCATTCAACGCCTAATAATATCTTCTGGTAAAGATGAAATGATAGAAGCGGTGCAACCAGCTTTAGCCTTCCCGCCTACCATAAATTACACTACTTATTCACCACTAAATGTAAAAATCAACAAGTAACACAAAGGGGGCAGAATTTGCTAATATCTTTAAAAATCAAGAAATATCATAACACCTATTTTAGTCTTATCGCATTGATACCGGGAGTTCCCTTCCTTTCTACAGGAAATTATCTATTTGTGTCAAACTGCTGCCTTGATGGGCAAAGCAGTAATGTTGATGTGGGTGAAGCAATCATTGAAGTCACGATTCTTGCATAGAACGCCTAATAATATCTTCTGATAAGCATGAAATGATAGAAGCGGTGCAACCAGCTTTAGTCTTCCTGCCTTCCTACTGCTTCCAACAATCACAGAATAACTTGAATGAACATCAACAACTGCGCTAACACTGCTCTTTACCATCAACAACAAACTGCAGCTTTCGAGGACGCACCAAATGTCTTCTGGAAGAAAAAGCTCAGCTATTGAATGGTCATAACAAAACCTTCCATGTGTCCTAGGCTGAATGACCATGATCGCTATCTTGAGGCCAGTGGTCATGAAACTTCCCCCCTTCCTAATACAGCATCCTTTTGTTGTGTTTTATTATGCAATATATGCCATCAGGATCTCTACTTTGTTTTACCCAGGTGATAACAAGTGGTATGGTGCTTCATGGGCTAGCAAGGTAATTGTTATTAGAAAATCATGCATGGTGATCAATTGTCTTCAATTTCTAATTACCAAGTACCCTTTTGTTTGATTTTGGAGGATCTTAAAACCTTGTATTGTTACGTTGCATTTTGTAATGTTCCCACAGAGTCTTGTTCGGTTTTTGCAATGCTGATCTGTGGAAATAAATAATGGTGGCCCAATCCCGGTGTCGAAGAAACTGGCAGTCCTGGGAGATGAGAAGCGGGAATCAACAAAGGTAAGGTGCAAGACTTGAGTAAACAGCGCATCACCAAATGCAAATTGGCATAAAGAAAGCAATTCCTAAAGAGGAATCCAACGAGGCAACAATGCGGCAAAGAGACAAAAGGATTAGCAGGTCATTAAATCGCTTTGTTGCTTAAATATATATGCAACTCACTTTTAGAACAACTTCTTAATTTTAAGCAAATTGATTTAGTAGCTTTACTGCGACTAAACCAATTCTATCACGCTTCCTCTGCGCAAGGCAAATTAATAAGAAAATTATTAAAAACCTAAAATGTCAAATAAAACAAAGTTTACACTTTCACCAGGATTGACATCTAATCGGCGCCCAAGAATGTTATGGAGACCAAAAGACAGGGATGGGAAAACATACCACTGGTGCATTCATTTTATCATCTATATTTACATCAATTCACTAATGTCAGCATTGACAAGAGCAATAATATTAAGAATCAAAGACAAATCAATTTCCAAACCAGAGGTAAATCAACAAAAAAATCGAGCAACAGAAAAGGGAGAAATATATTACATCAAATTCAACAAGAGACACGGAATTGCTAACCTAAAACCAAGGAATCACTACACATCTAAAGCGATAAAATTGAATGTCATGAGCACAATAGTCTACAAAATATTGACCAACAAGAAAATCAACAAAGAGCATTGGGAACAAGAAACATATCCCATTGCAATAGATATCTGCTGCTTATTGGGAACATTGCATAAATGCAATTTACCAATTCAAGATTGTAACTGGTCCACCAAAACTAAACACAAGGGTACAGGTAAGTTCAGAATAGAAGACTAGCATGGTGCTATGCATGATATTCTGATACCTAACACACTACTGGCCTCAAGAGCACCCTACCACCTGTATTCACCCCAAAATTGGGACAACAAGTAGAGACCCAGATGGCACAGATTGTATGATCAAATACAACAAAATGATTCTCTATTGGGAAGGGGGAAATTTTTGAAACAAATAACTCTGGACAACTGTATTTTGTTATGAACTCTCAAGTTGGACAATCAAATGATAAATGGCGAGATCTTGAGAATCCTAAGTCATACATAGAGAAACAAGCGCACATAAAATGGAAGAAATGCAGCATGTACAGGAAGATGACAAACTACAAATAGAATTATGGCGTTGGCACCTGAATTGAATCACCTGTCATTAGCGAAAATCAAGCTCATGGCATTACAGGGCAGATTGCCAAAAAAGATAAAATCAACAGATGTCCCTTTTTTCCCAACATGTGCATACAGCAAAGCTACAAGAAAACCCTGGAGGAACAATAATGGCAACAGTAAACTAAAATAAACCGCTTAGCCCTAACAATGTGTTTCAGAGGACACTTTTGAATCCTCAACAGCAGGTTGGTTTTGTTACACAGATCAAAGGATCAATGACAAGAGATACAGAGTAGCTACTGTTTTTGATGTCCACTTCAGTGACTTATCATTTGTTTTCCCTCATGAAGACAATACAAGTGCAGAGTTAATCAGAGCAAAATTGGCATTCAAAAAATTTGCAAATTCATGTGGTGTGAACGTGTTGTATCACATGCAGATAATGGAAGGTTTGTCAACAATTCTTTCATAGATGATGCAAAGGAGCAGAGACAGTCAATTTCATATTGCGGAGTTAATGCACATCATTAGAGAGTGCAGGAGGAGAAAAGATTAAGAGACCTACAAGTTCCAAGGAGAGTGATGCTAATTCACGCTATACATCAATGGAGGGATGCTGCAGCACCACAACTATGGCCATATGCAATTAGATTGGCAAATGAAATATTCAACCTTACTCCTAGATCAAAATATGGAACATTTCCACTGTCACTATTTACAAAAGCCAACCATCCATCCAGATTGTAAACACTGCACCCTTTTAGTTGTCCAGCATACGTCTTAGAAAATGCAATGCAACAAGGCAACAAAATAGATAAATGGGTAAATAGGAGTAGAATTGGAATGTATCTAGGCCCATCGCCTACACATGCCGAATCTTTACACATTATCCTATCAATCAAAACAGGATTAGTTTCACCCCAATTTCACGTCATATTTGTTTGACTCTGGGACGAATTCATGCCGAGCTCCAAATGGCAATACAAAGCCTGTATAATGAGAGAGAAGCCAAGAAAAACTGTGGTTCTGTAAAGGGACACCATTTCAAGAATGCAATGGAACAAACAGAACAATAAAAACAATAGTTCAACCAGTGAACAATATGGTAATGATAATGATGAACAGATGTTATCAACAAGCAATCATGAAGATGAGGAAGAGCAAGACAGCTCAGCCAGCAAGACAACTCAGCCAATTTAGGCAACAATCAAATAGCAGATCAAAAGTAAAACTTGGAAAATAGGGAGACAGAAGTTGGTCAGTCAGACCAATACAGAACCAGATATGGAACACGGGTTATCAGAACGCAAAGGTGTTAAAAAAGTAGGGAGCATGAAAGAACCTCAAAATTCAGACAAAGGACAGAGATGAGCAGCTTAGCAGAAGAAAATTATACAGAATTGAATCAAACAGATGACAACTTTAGCACAGATCACTTATTATTTCCGCCATCATTGGAGATCTCATGTATCTGCACCAAGAACTGCAACAACCAGATAAAGAGGAATTTATATGAGCAATGATCCGGAAAATATCTACAAATGAGAAGAGAAAACATTCAAAGATAATCCCCATCAAAGAAGTTCTGGAAAACATCAAGATTCTAGACCGGGTATGGGCAATGAGGAGAAAAATGAAGATAGCACGAGAGAAGTTAGCAAGTACAAAGCCAGGTCAAACGCCGATGGTGGTCAACACGAGCTTGGGATAAACTATTGGGAAACCTATGCTCCAGTTTTCATGTGGACAACCATCAGATTAATCATTATTCTGGCAGCTATAAAAAGATGTTATGCAAGAAAACTCGATTTGTTCGAGCATACCCACAAGCATAGGTAGATGGAGACATTTACATGAAATTCCCAAAGGGGTTTGAAATTTCGGACAAACAGGGAAAAGAAAAACACTGCTTGAAACTACTAAAGAGTATTTACAGGTTGAAACAAGCAGGAATAGTATGGAATTTGCATCTGCATAAAGTTCTAGTGAAATTGCAATACATGCAATAAAAAAACAGACCTTTGTTTGTATTACTGAAAAAATACCTTACTCACAGTTTACATTAATGACTTCATCCTGATAGCCAACACAGATAAATTGATTAAGGCTACAATAAAAGAAATCTCCAAATATTTCGAAATAACTAACAAAGGAGAAGTAGATGAATACTTGGGAGTGAAGGTCAAAAAACTGAAAGAAATCAGGGTTGCAATGAGCCAATAATTCCTGATAGATCGAATATTGAAGGCGCTTGGATCCAGAACAGGATACATAAAAAAATATGCCGGCTGTCCACTAACATGGGCATCAAAGATGCAGACTGAAGCGGCTCTAAGCTTAACAGGAGCTGAGTTCATAGCATTGAGTGAAGGAATGCAGACCATAATACCAATGATGAGCTTGATAGAGTAAATGCATGGACAGGGAGTAATCATCTAAAAAAGCCAGGCGGAGATAAAAATCCAAGCGTTCCAGGAAGATTCCGTGGAATAAATCATAGCTACTTTACCAAAGACAAAACCGAGGACAAAATAGTTAAACACCAAGTATTGGCACTTCAGGGAGCATTTGGAACAAGGAAAAGTAACCATACATCCAGAATCTACCAAGGACCAGATAGCAGATCTATTTACCAAGCCATTATTAGAAACCGATTTTACAAACTGAAGGATCGTATAATGGGAAAAGAGCACGGTAAAGTTTTCACAAGCTTGAAAGGGTGTGTGGAAATAAATAATGGTGGTCGAATCCCAGTGTCAAAGGAACTGGCAGTCCCGGGATATTAGAAGCAGGAATCAATGAAGGTAAGGTTGAAGACTGGAGCAAACAGCGCCTTGCCAAATACATGCGGAAACAACTCCAAAAGAAGAACCCAACAAGGCAACAATGCGGCAAAGAGGCAAAATAATGAGCAGGTCTTTAATAAACTTAGTTGCCTAAATGAATATATAACTCACTTTAGAACAACTTCTTAATTTTAAGCAAATTGATTTATTAGCTTTACTGCGACTAAACCAATTCCCTCATGACCAAGTAGCAGCTGTCTGTCTTGTTGATTGATGAATTGTAGACTATTTTGTTCAAGGCCTTCACTTTATTTACTTTAGATTTTTCATGTTTCTTGGGTTTTATGTTACAAATGCCTTGTCCTTTGTGATTCTGAAGTAATATTTAGTTCATCCTTTTCTAATGTTTAAAGTTAATTTGATGATTTTTCCATTCAAATGGTAATTTGATTGGTCTTTGATTTTTAAAATAAATGCTATTAGTGTATTGAGATAAAAAAAGATGACAAAATGATGTCTAGCTTAGGCCCACTATCAGTTGTGTACATCTCATTTATAATCATCTGGCTAATATATAATGCCAAAATTTTTCCAAACCAAAGACTTGGTAGTCATTTGACCGAATCTTCATCATCATCTATTGCCAATAGAGGTTGTTTTGGTTGTAGACATTTTTTGTCTTTTACTTTGCTTGTGACGTATTCTTTAGGACTCTCCAATGTACATTCACTTAATTTGTGGTGCAGCATTGGGACCACTTTCTTCCATTCAAACTTTTCTCGCTGCTCTCCATTGTCTTCTTCTTGGAAATGGTCTCAAGTTTTGCAATCCGTGCCAGTATCTCCATCTGCTCCTTCAACGGTGCATTACGTTCTCCAGAACTTACAAGGGACTTGTACTTGTTCTCCGCCACAGTCATCAGGTTGACCTTCTTGGTAGTCATTCTTCTTTTGTTTGATGAATGTTGAGAATTCCTTGTCTGGTGCAGCCAAATAACCTTTGAAAACGTCCACCATCACATTGCTTGATGATTACCCTCTGGCTGTCTGAGTGCTCAATTGAAGTCTTAAAAATTCGCTAGGTATTTACATTGTTGTCCCCACTTGTCATATAATTATCTAGTTCTGGCAAAGTTCTTTGGATGTAGGATACAGTGGAACTGGAATCAATTTTCACCCTTGAGATCAGAATCCTCAAATACAATGGTCCATCTAGCACCATCTCCCTTTCATCTCCATTCTTCACTTCTACTTCATAAGTCTCTCCACTTGTCACTACTTTCAGTGCGCATTCATCAGAAATAGAACCTTAAATAAAGATAAACTTTTGTGAAGACATCTGCATCTGCTTGTTGACCAGAATCTTTCTGTCCTTGTCAAGTTTCCGGTACCTGTGAGCTGCTGTCTTGGAATCAGAGATCGCGATAGTGCTGTATTGCATCAAAAGGTCTTTTCCAACCCCTTTTGTTATGGTTTTCCAGCCAGCCGTGAAAACTCTTAAAGTCAACCTCTCTAGGACCACTTTCAAATTTTGAGGACTTCCATCAAAAAGGTTGTCAATTAGCTTTTTGTTGGATTCAGTCCACTACTTGAGTCCCCATGTTGTCGAGAGATTGATGGGTTGGTCTGATGTTAATCCTGGTGTAAGTGCAAACTTTGTTTTGTATGACATTTTAGCTTTTTAATAATTTTTTTTATTTTTCGATGCGCAGAGGAAGCGTGAGGGAGTCGGTTTAGTAACCGTAAAGCTAATTAATCAATTTTCTTAATTAAGAAGTTGTTCCAAAAGTGAGTTATGTATAATTAGGTATCTAAAGCTTTCTATTACCTTGTTTCTTTACCACATTGTCATGCATTTCTGATCCTGTTTTCACGCTGTCGCTATTTTCGTCTTTCTTGACACTTTTTTTATGTTCTGGGGTTCTCATCACCTCAATTATTCTCACACTCCGTTTCAAGTAGGCACTTATGGCGAGTGTGTCTTTTCCCATTATTTCACCTTTCATTCTGCTGAGCTCGTTTTCTCCCAGAAGCTTTTTCGACAAATCAGCTACCTGAACTTTCGTGGATACTGCGTGAATGGAAATCTTTCCTTGTTATAGACACCAATACTTAACTATTAATGTATATTTTTTGGATACTGAATTATTGGAATGGTAGGGATTTTTAGCGCGCACGCAATGTGCTCCACAAATACTTAATAGTTTCTACCATCTAGTTCATGATTGAGACTTTTTAATAGCCCTATGCTCATTGCAAATAGCTTGGATTTGGTTGTAATAAGTGTGACTTGTGTCTGAATCTTGGACGGCCTAGTCACTGGACATCCTTGGTAAAATATCCTGTATCTTGTTCACAAATTTGCGTACCCCAAGTCAGGATGTTCCTTGACATTTATAAAAATAGAAGATCTGCAAATATTCTTACCCACTTGGTGTGCTCGGCTGATTGCTTCTCTTCTGCTTGATTGTTGTCTTGAGGATTTTGGCATTGGTTTGCAGCACTTTTAAAAATTCATGTCTTAGTTTCATGTTGCTTGGTGTAACGTGAGCAGCTGTTGGAGTTCTAGGCGGACGTCTTGTGAAACTTAATATTGGAGCTGCGAACATGATTTAGAAGCTTTTGAAAGTATTAAAATAGGGGCGCACCTTAGAGTAATCACTATAAGGCTAGCGATGTAGTTCAATATACTGTGCATCAGTACTTTCACAGCAAAATGTATCAAACTCTGGTTTTTATCCTTGATGAATGGATCAGGCCTTGGCATTGCATTCCATTTTGATTCCCGACCTTGTAGTCGTGACGAGATGAGGGTTCTGTAATTTTGCATCATATTTTACTTGTAACTCAGAGAAATCTGAAGAGAGGTTTTTGTTAGAGCAAAGAATCCCTCGTTCTTTCGAGATAATTGACTCCATTCTGTGCTTGTCTGACCATTGTCTTTGTTAATTAAGATCTCATCTTTTCACTCAATTGTATGACTTTGCTTCTGTATTCTGTTTTAAGTGTATCTGATTTCTTTAAGAGTTCTTGATTTTCAGATGTCAGTTGTTCTAGAGTAACTGATTTGGATTCTGCTGGAATTAAACTGCATGGTCTATTCATTCTTGATTTCTCCATTTGGACAATATGTCGAGACTTTTTCTACTCGTTTGTGCACCTCCTAAAGATTTTGACTCTTGCATCAATTAGCTCTTGATCCATGGTACTAGTTAATTACAATATTTTCAAGTCTGACTCAAGCCTTGTAGCTATTGTTTGTGATTCATCTAGAAGAAGCTGGAGGGTTTCGGTCGCACCAGTTTTTCCTTCATGGTAGTTTGTTTCTGTCATTTGATTCTCATGAGAAGCTTGCTTATTTGCGAAATTAGATCCCTCACTTCTATAGAGCATTCTGCATCCAGTCATGAGCTTCCTTGTTGGCAGACTCAAGATCCCTAATGTTGGTCGCCATCTCTATTAACTTTTCATGGTCCTTATTAATTTTCTACTTTATCTCGTTATCCATGTGGTATCTATTTTTCCTTCTCCCATGGCTTCTTAACTGTTGCCTCCAATGCTACCAAAATCTGTCCCTCAACGATCTTCTGTTGGGCATGCCTGCTCCTCATCAATTTTGTGCATTGATGTCTCGGACATTTCTTGTGTTTCTTCCATTCCCGCTATGTTGTATTTGTCATGCCCTGCCTCTTGAAACTCTATGTTCTCTTTACTGTGAGATGATTCTTACCTGTGAAAACTTGTATGGTGATGTGTTTTTTTAAACAAACTCTGTTCTCTGGCGATGCTGTATGAACAGCAGATGTTTATGGTGAGCATATAGCTCCCACAAACGCGTCATTTCTTCTATCTTCTATTAGTGTGGCATGATCACCTTGTTCATAGACATTATTGCCTCTGCTCTCCTTTTTTCTTGGAGAGATTTAATCTTTTACTGAGTCGGGTTTGCTCGGTCTCCTCATCCATATGCTTGCCCATGTGTGATTGTTGTAATTTTCTTTGTAATCATTCTTCTTTTGTTGATCCTGGCAACATTGCCTAGGTAAGTGTGGTCTTTTTACTTGGGGTAGTAGCACACATGGCGCAATGGTACACCATTAGAGAATAGAGTTGGCCTTATTCAAGACTGTAGCAGAACCATGTGGTTTTGTAGACACCTTGGTTTAATGACAGAGTTAGATCCATGGGGTAGCTGGTACCAGGTTAGACGTTGCAAGTGTTACTCAACAACGTATTTAGATTGCGTTGTGCAGAGGAGTGTCTAGTCCAGAGAATGAATACTAATTGTTGATGTTAGGATTCTCATTTATAGTGGCCCATTTGATAATTCTACAGAAGTGGAACCATTGTGAGTTTTTTTGAAGTTTGAATTTATTTTTTCTGGTGACCACTTTGAGATCGTATTCATTGCTAAGGGAGGCCTGTATGCATGTGGGCATTTGAGAATTTGAGCTGACATATGAGCCTTGTTGTTGTCCACCAGCTTATTTTTTTAACCCAGTGCCAGATAATTAGTTGCCCCTTTTGGGCAATCTTCAGTAGAAATCTTCCCATATTTTGTAAGCAAGTCCTTGCTGCATATTCATCGTTACTAGAGGCGTGGATGCATGTGAGCATTTGAGTAAAAATCTGAGCCTTGTTGTTAATCACCTATTTATTGTTTGAATTGGTCCAGTTCTTCTGACCCCAAGTAGTGTTGTGAAAATACAGGGTGCTCAATAGCCTTGCCTGGCGATGAAGCTTATATTATGGCAGCATTAGTGCCTGACATGTTATTTTACTTATTATCTTGAGATACTTGGACCTTGAGGAGGTGCTGGGATCTGACTGTGGTGCTTGGAAATTTTTAGTGGTTAGTAACCTAAGTTGCTAAGACCTTGAGATGGTGTTGAAACATGCTGAAGACGGTGTTGGAACCATGATGAAGACGGTGTTGGAACCGTTTGCAACATGGACATTGTAAGCATGAACTTTACAATGTGGCTACTGTTGTGAAGAGGAAGCAAATAGGAATCACTATAGTTGATTTATCTAATATATCAATTTTGGCTGATATAGTTGATTCATCCAATATAGTGATTAGGCTGTAAATTTGGAAATCTAATAATTGTGTTACTATTGCTTTAAACTATTTTAACCATCCTGTTTGCATTCTGGCATTGTCGCCTCTGCCAGTTCTTCCATCCTTCACAATTCCCTTTTCTTTGGGTTGACCTTGGCTTACATCATGGTTGTAGGCATTGGCTTGCTACTCTGAATCTTTTTTTGGCA
>Ga0075154_10002580_pt1 | contig 11790 bp, 7 predicted proteins | sample JI71714BDNA_FD_70965 | JGI IMG/M metagenome (GOLD analysis project Ga0075154, IMG submission 70965) | Wastewater effluent complex algal communities from Wisconsin, to seasonally profile nutrient transformation and Carbon sequestration -... | ecosystem: Engineered > WWTP > Effluent > Algae... | reverse complement strand
CGGGTTTCGCGGGTTGGGCGTGTTTCAGCGGGCGTGCGCTCGGTGCGGGTTTCGGCGGGAGCACGTTCAGTACGCGTTTCGCGGGTTGGACGCGTTTCGGCCGGCGTGCGCTCGGTGCGGGTATTCCGATCTGAACGAATTTCACCGGCGTTGCGGTCGGTGCGTTTGGGTTCAGTGGTACCACTGTTGCGTTCTTTTACGGCGTTCGGGTCGTTGGCGGTTGAGGTGCGACCTTTGCTGCGCTGTACATCGCTGCCGGGTTCGGCGTCGCGCACTACGCGGCCATTCTGGCGCATTAACTCCACTGATGGCACATCTTTCTGGTTAGTAGCAAGGCGACCATTTTTTCCGTCGTTGATACGGGTAAAACTATTTACGCCAGTACCCCCGCGACGCGGGCCAGTGTATGTTTTAGGCTGATAACCACCGTTGTTATTATTATTGTTGTTGTTGCCCCAGTAGTGGTTATTTTGCACGTACACATTGTTGTAATACGGGTTATAACCATTCCAGGTCCAATAAGGATCGTAATAGTAGTTGTTCATCACGCAGGGGTTGTTCCAGGGGTTGTTCCAACCACCGCCCCAGCCACGGTTATAATAACCCCAGCCGCCGCCCCAACCAGCGTTCCAGCCCCAACCCGGGCTGTAATAACCCGCGTTCCAGGAGTTCCAGGAATTCCAGCGATTCATGCGGCGCCAGCGGCGATACGTCCAATAGTCGTCAAATCCAGCCACGTAAATACTTGATCCGGGCAAATAATAAGGATCGTAGAAGTACATGTCAACAAAAAATGGATCGTAATAATCCACTACTACCGGGCGGCGGTGAAAACGGCGAATACGCGAAGTATATTCGTAAGCGTAGTCATCTTCGTCTTCGTTGTAGCCGTCGTCGTTGGCAACATTATTGACACTGCCCGCATTATCGTACTCATCACCGTAAGATTCGGTAGTGGTTGTTGTAGTGGTAGTGGTGGTAGTTGTCTTCGTGACCACAGGGCGTGGTGCCGAAGGATCGTAATAGAGGTCATCTTGCGCTGCAACCGGGCCAATGGAACAGATAGCAAGCATGAAGGCTCCAATACTGGATAAAAATTTAGTTATGCTTCTCATGGCAACAAAATTTTTTAATTGTAAAGGTAACAAGTTTTGGCTAAAGCCTGTTTTCGAGGCAAATGTATTACCTTTGCACCCGTTTCTTTGGTTAAAACCAATTTAATTAGGTAAATTATTATAGTTAAAGTTTGCAAAAAAAGCCCTTTTAAGGATCTTATTTGTTAAAATGAATATCTAACAAAAGATTTCTTGCGCCCAAAGCCCTTTTTTACGGCTAAAAAACAATTGATTCATTGCGTTTTAGACCAAACTTTAATCAGTAAACAATACCGCGTATTAGATAGTTTTCAACACCGAAAGTTACATTCACTTTTCTTAATTTTTTGCAAAAGATTCAACTCTATCAAATAATCGTTTAAAAATGGCAAAGGAAATTACACCCCGCTCGGAAAATTATTCGGAATGGTACCTCGATATTGTACAAAAGGCGCGACTGGCTGATAACTCTCCGGTGAGAGGGTGTATGGTAATTAAACCTCATGGGTTCGCCATCTGGGAAAAAATGCGCGATGCCCTCGACGCCATGTTCAAAGAAACGGGCCACGTCAATGCTTATTTCCCTTTGTTTATCCCCAAAAGTTTCTTGAGTAAAGAAGCCAAACACGTGGATGGTTTTGCGCAGGAGTGCGCCGTGGTGACGCACTATCGCCTCAAAACCGTGGGTGAAGGTGAAAACCGTCAGGTTGTAGTGGATCCCGAGGCAAAACTGGAAGAAGAACTCATCGTGCGGCCTACTTCCGAAACAATTATCTGGAACACGTACCGCGACTGGATCCAAAGTTACCGCGACTTGCCCCTGCTCATCAACCAATGGGCAAACGTTGTGCGTTGGGAAATGCGGACGCGTCCTTTCCTCCGTACTGCCGAGTTTTTGTGGCAGGAAGGTCACACCGCCCACGCATCGGCCGACGAAGCCATGATCGAAACCCGCCAAATGCTGGATGTTTACGCCACCTTCGCCGAGGAGTTTATGGCCATGCCGGTGATTAAAGGCGTAAAAACCGCCAATGAACGCTTTGCCGGTGCCGAAGAAACCTTCTGCATCGAGGCTTTAATGCAAGACGGAAAAGCCCTGCAAGCCGGTACTTCGCACTTCCTGGGACAAAACTTTGCCAAAGCATTTGACGTTTATTTCCTCAATAAAGACAATCAACAAGAGCACGTTTGGGCTACTTCATGGGGCGTTTCGACCCGCCTTGTAGGTGGACTTATCATGACCCACTCCGATGACAGTGGTCTGGTATTGCCGCCCAAATTAGCGCCCATTCAGGTAGTTATTATACCCATTCCAAAACCAAGCCCCGAATTGAGCGAAGTTGCCGATAAAATAGCCCTTTCTTTGCGCAAACGCGGTATTTCGGTTAAAATTGACAACGACGACCAAAACCGTCCCGGCTTCAAATTTGCCGAATATGAACTGATCGGGGTGCCCGTACGCCTCGGACTTGGCGCGCGCGATATTGCCGCTAACCAAGTGGAAGTTGCCCGCCGCGATACCAAAGAAAAACAAAGCGTTTCGCTTGATGGTATTGACGAATACGTAGAAAAATTGCTCGAAGATATTCAGCAAAACCTCTTTAACCGCGCCAAACAATACCGCGACGAACACATCACGAAAGTTGATACCTGGGCGGAATTTGAAGATGTGCTGGAAAACAAAGGGGGTTTTGCTTCCGCCCACTGGGACGGTACCACCGAAACCGAATTGGCCATTAAGGAAAAAACCAAAGCCACTATCCGTTGTATCCCGTTGGATGGCGAATTGGAAGACGGTGTTTGTATTCTTTCCGGCCAACCCAGCACGCGCCGCGTGTTGTTTGCCAAAGCCTACTAATATGATCATTATCGAAACACCGCGCTTGCGCATCCGGCATTTTGAAGATACGGATGCGCAAGCCATGTTCGAACTGAACAGCGACCCCAAAGTAATGCGCTACACGGGCGATACCGCCTTTGAAGACTTGGCGGGTGCTCAAAAAATTATCCGATACGTGCAAGACCAATACCTGGAGTTTGGCATCGCTCGTTGGGTAGTTGAACGTTCGGATACCAGCGAAATTATTGGCTGGTGTGGCTTGAAATATTTGGCCGAAGAAAAAACGGTGGATTTAGGCTATCGCTTTTTTCGGAAATACTGGGGTATGGGCTACGGTTTTGAAGCCGCAAAAGCCTGTTTTGATTACGGTAAAGATACCCTCGCCATCCGGCACATGATTGGCCGGGCGGTGCAAGAAAACGCCGGATCAGTGCGTATTCTTCAAAAATTGGGATTTGAGTATCAATCCGATGAGATGGGAGACCAAAATCTTTGCTTCGGCGTGTACGAATGGCACCTGCCGTAGATTTTACCGTACGACCGTTACATCACCCGTGAACAATAAACTTCGCCCATCGGTGTAACGCACCTGCGCCGCCCAGAAATAGACATTAGAGGGGGCTTTTTGGCCGCCCGCCGTTCCGTTCCAACCGCGCATTGGCGCATTTACGGGTACATTTTTTTCCTCAAACCAAATGCGGCCTTCGCGATCCGCAATTTTCATCCACGCAAGATCGGCCACACCGTCGTTGGCAAACAGGCAAAAATGGCGGTTTTCTTCGTCCCCCGAATCGGGCGTGAAGACATTGGGAGCGTACAGGTCACGCCGCCGTTTTACCGTAACAAACCAGTCGTCTACCGCTTTGCAGCCATTGGTGTCCGTCAGGCAGAGATTCACCATGGTGCTTTTGTCGGCGTAAATATCGTAAGAGCCATCGACGCGGAACGTACAACAATCTTCGGGCGTCCAGGTGATGGTGCTCAATGTTCGCTCCGCCGTAAAAGTACCAAAAACGGTATCGCCGGTAAATACCACGGCGGGACTACCCAAATCAAAACTAAATTCGGGACCGGCGGGTAAAATAACGGCATCTTCCCGGATGCACCCCACGGCATCTTCCATTTCGATAAAATACGTACCTGCTTCGAGGTTTTCCCAGCGAAAATTGGGTTCGGGAACGTTGTTAATTCGAGCCGAATAAGGTGGTATCCCGCCAAATATTGTATCAATACTGATAAAAGCCGTGTTCGCCCTGAAACACTTTTCCGCTTCAAATGTTATCTTATATTCCAGTAATGGCGGAGCCTTTAAAACCAGCGAAAAGGAGGTGTCGGCTCCCACGGTATTGGAAATATAAACCTTGTAATTGCCCGGTTTTAGGCCAGAAATATGAAACAGATCGCCCGAAGTGGGGATAATAGCCGCTCCAAACAGCGATTCAGTAGTGTTGTTCCATTGTATTACGGCCGGTGCCTCACCCTCTAAAATGGTAATGGTAATGATCGCATCATCGGAACGGGCGCAGGTAGCGTGCGTCTGTTGGGCCAAAATTGCGATACGTGGGTCCGGTTGCGCTAATGCCGCAAAGGACATTAACACGAAGATAAAAATGTTAAACTGGGTCATTTGTTAAATATTACAGTGCTATGCCTTTGGGGTGAACAACATGCCTCTTAATGGATTAAAATAAATAACCGGTTCAGGAAGAAAACTACACATAAATGACTGGCACAAAGGTACAACAAAATCCCGAATGCCAATTATTAAGTACCTTTGCGATCCCATGCAAATAAACATAAAAGATAGTATTCGGTTTGTTTCTAAACTCACAATACTTCGCTTATACAACGCAGGACTGGTCTTTAGTTCTTATTACATCACCCGCTGGCTGAAAAAACCAGTCCAATGGGGCCTGCCCATTACCATCAGTATTGAGCCAACTACGGCTTGTAACCTGCGCTGTCCCGAGTGCCCCTCCGGGTTGCGCTCCTTTACCCGCGATACGGGCAATTTGCGCGAAGATTTTTTCCGAAAAACCATCGACGAATTGCACCAAAGACTGATGTGCCTGATTTTTTATTTTCAGGGCGAACCTTATATCAATCCCAAATTTTTGGACATGGTTAAATACGCCCACGACCGGGGTATTTACACCATTACCAGCACCAATGGCCATTTCTTAAACAACGAAAACGCCCGTAAAACCGTCGAAAGTGGCCTCGACCGGCTCGTTATCAGTGTGGACGGAACAACCCAGGAAACGTACGAACAATATCGAATCGGGGGGAATCTGGAACACGTATTGCAAGGTGCGCGGAACATCATTAAATGGAAAAAAGAATTGAATTCCAGTCATCCGCACGTTATTTTTCAATTTTTGGTGGTCCGCCCCAACGAACACCAAATTCCCGAAATTTATCGCCTGGCCAAAGAAATCGGGGTGGATGAAGTGAAACTCAAATCGGCGCAGGTGTACGACTACGAAAATGGCAATCCACTCATTCCTACGCAAGAAAAATACGCCCGTTACCGCATGCAAAAGGACGGTACCTGGACGGTAAAACACGCCTTGGCCAACCACTGCTGGAAACTGTGGCACGCCTGTGTTATCACCTGGGATGGCATGGTGGTGCCCTGCTGTTTCGACAAAGATGCCACGCACCGGCTCGGCGATTTGCGCCAGGCTTCGTTTCGTTCTTTGTGGCAGGGCAGCGCTTACCAGGCGTTCCGGAAAGCCATTTTGGCCGGCCGCGACAAAATTGACATTTGTACCAATTGTACCGAAGGCTGCTCGCCGTATCGGTAAAATCGCCCTTGGTGCGCATTTATCATCGCGGGCGGTAACGCCTGCTCACTATCCGTTATGATCCCTTCACGCAGATCCAGAAAAATACCCGCAACCATGCCCTCTATAACCGATCAACTCAAATCCCTTGGAAATTTGCCGCGCTTTTTTGGCATGATCTGGGAGGTTAGCCCCTCCCTCACGCTTTGGCACGCGGCATTACGGCTCTTTCAGTCGGTGATTCCGCTCTTGATGTTGTACGTGGGCAAAGAAATCATTGATGAAGTGATTGCCGCTACCAACGCTGCGACCGGAACCGTGCCGGGTTGGGCCGCCTACAGTACAATATGGTATTGGCTGGCCGCTGAAGGTGCTTTGGCGGTATTGTCCAGTTTGTTGGGGCGGGGCATTACATTGAGCGATAGTTTATTGAGCGATTTGGTCAATAATGACTCTTCGGTGCGGATTATTCGCCACGCCGCCACGCTTGATTTGTACCAGTTTGAAGACGCCACTTTTTACGACAAACTCGAACGGGCGCGTTCCCAAACCGCTGGTCGCACTGCCCTCATGACCCTGGTGCTCATGCAGGCCCAGGACATTATTACCATTGTGTTTTTAAGCATTGGTTTGTTGAGTTTTAACCCCTGGCTGATTCTCATTTTGGTGATTGCCGTTATTCCTTCGTTTATTGGCGAAACCAAGTTTAACAATGACTCCTATTCATTGTCGCGTTCCTGGACGCCCCAACGCCGCGAATTGGATTATTTGCGGTACATCGGGGCCAGCAACGAAACCGCCAAAGAGGTCAAGATTTTTGGCTTGCAGGACTTTTTGTCCAATCGTTTTGAGCGCATTAGTATGGAATATTACAAAGCCAACCGCAAATTGGCCCTGCGCCGGGCCGCCTGGGGCAGTTTGTTCAGTGCTTTGGGCACGGTGAGTTATTACGGGGCCTACGCATTTGTGATTTGGCAGGCAGTAGTCGGGGCCATTACGGTGGGTACCCTGACGTTTTTGGCGGGGGCTTTCAACCGGACTCAATCGTATTTGCAGGCCATTGTTAACCGTTTTTCGCGCATTGGGGAAATGGCGCTCTATTTGCAGGATTTGTTTGACTTTTTGGAAATGAAACCCACTTTTGAACAAAAAGGCACGGGCGATGCGCTGGTGCCCCGGCCCGTACAGCAAGGTTTTGTATTCGAAAATGTGGGCTTTAAATACCCCGAATCGGAAAAATGGGCTTTGCGCGGCCTGAACTTTACCCTGCAACCCGGCGAAAAACTGGCGTTGGTGGGTGAAAATGGCGCGGGAAAAACCACCTTGGTGAAATTGCTGGCCCGTTTGTACGAACCCTCCGAAGGGCGCATTTTACTCGACGGCCGCGACCTGCGCGAATACAACCCGGAAGATTTGCGCCAACAAATTGGGGTAATTTTTCAGGATTACGTGCGGTTTATGTTTACGGCTTCCGAAAATATTGCCATTGGGAATATTGAGGAAATTGAAGACCGGCCATTGATTGAAAATTCGGCCGAAAAAAGCCTCGCCGATGCCGTTATTGAAAAATTGCCCCAGAAATACGACCAAATGCTCGGTAAACGCTTTTCCGATGGCGTGGAACTTTCCGGCGGACAATGGCAAAAAGTGGCCCTCGCCCGCGCTTACATGCGCGATGCCCAGTTGATTATTCTCGACGAACCCACCGCCGCCTTGGATGCCCGCGCCGAACACGAGGTTTTTGTGCGTTTTGCCGAACTGATGAAAGGTAAATCGGCGGTACTTATCAGCCACCGCTTTAGCACCGTCCGGATGGCCGACCGCATTCTTTTCCTCGAATACGGACAAATGCTTGAATACGGCAGCCACGCCGAACTCATTGAAAAAAATGGCAAATACGCTGAGTTGTTTCATTTGCAGGCCAAAGGCTATCAATAAAAAATGCCCTGTCTTAGCACTAAGCCAAAACAGGGCGAAAAAAATCCGTCTATTGTTGTGTATTAAAATTTCTTAGAGGGTGTAGCCGGCGGTGAGGCTGAGTGTTGTGCCGTTGATAAACTGGAACATTTGGCGGTCGGTACCACCTTTTTCAAATTTACCACTTTTGTCGGCATCCTGGTAATAGGTAAGTTTTTGGCGCAACACATCACCTACTGTAAATTTGAGATTGAGTTTGCCAAAGTTTTTACCCACTTGCAAATCTACTACTGTACGGGGTGCTTCGTAAATGTCTTGGCGAGTATCACCAAATTGCGGATCAACGCCCACAAAAGCAATCCGGCGGCCAATGCGGTTGAATACCGCGCTACCGAACCAACCATTTTGCTCACTTTCGTACTGGATACCGCCGTTCAAAACGTAAGGCGATTGGCCTTGCAACGGGCGGTCAGGAGCCGCCTGTGAACCTTCTTCAAAGGACAATGAAGAGCGAATCAAAGCGAGGTTAGAGAACACCACGATGTCGTTCCACACCTGGCGGTCGCCCAAAAAGTCGAAGTTTTTGCGCACCTCAAATTCCACCCCGTAGATATCGGCCGAACGTTCGTTTTCAAAAGTAAACGTGGTGAATACCTGGGTGATATCAATGTTAAACTCGACCGGGTTTTGAATTTTTTTGTAAAAAGCGCCCGCTGAAATTACTTGGCTGCCCGACGGGAAAAATTCCCAACGAAGGTCAAAATTGTTCAGGTTGGCAATTTTAAGGTCTTGGTTACCACGAATTTCGGCGTTTTTGTCAAAAACATAAAACGAGAACGGCGCCAATTCACGGAACTCAGGGCGATTTACCGAAGCAAAATACGAACCGCGCAGGTTCATTTTATCGTTAATGGCAAAGGTCAGGTGCGCCGATGGCAACACCACGCCTTGTTTAATATTGGCGATTTCGGTGCCGATTTTTTCGTTGGACACATCAATCATGGCGTTTTCGTAACGAACCCCGTACAAAGCGCGGAACTTTTCGTTAAAACGCTGGTCGGCCATGGCGTAAGCGGCAGTTACTTGCTGTTTGCCGTTGTAGTAACCAATGTCGTCGGCGGTTTTTTCCATGATATACAGGCGATTGCCTGCAATGTTATCGGCCGAAAGGTCTTTAGCCGGATCATAAGTAGGCTGACCGATGCTGCCGTTGTACACAAAACTGCGGCCGTAAAAATCGCGGTTGCGTTGCTGGAACGAAGTGCCCAGTTTTACGTTGGTTTTGAAACGGCGAGTATCCAAACTTTTTGACACTTCCAATTGGCCACCCGCGAGGTTTTCGTTCAAATCAGAAGCAAAACGACCCGTACTGGAGTTGAAAAAGTCGCCCGTTGCCAAGCGGAAGTTTTCATCTTCGGGTGTTTTGGTGTAACTTACAATGCGGAAATCAGGGATGCGGCGGCGCACGTTGGCGTAGTTGGCATTGGCCTGAATCGTGAGGAAATTATCACCTACCACGTGTTTTAACGATACTGCACTGTTGACAAGGCGGTTATTGCTGATCAAATTAGCGGTAGTGCGGGCTTCAACGCCGTTTACAATATCGCTCATACCTGCGCGCTGAACGGTATTAAAATCAGCGTTTACGTTTAATAAGTTGCGCAGGCTGATTTGGGTTTTACCCGAAACATAGTTCACGTTCAAAATACCACCCGATGTGATGTTTTGTAAAAAACTTTGGTCCGTCAACGAAGCCGTTTGACCGGAACCATCGAAGGTATTGATTTTATTTTCGGAGAAACGACGCGTGTTGCTGTAATTCAAGGCCACCAAAATGCCCAGTTTCCGGTCGTCGGAGAGTTTAATTGGGAGGCCAAGCGAGTAAGCAAAACGGGTATTGGGCATAGCATCTTTAGAAGTGCTGCTCCAATCGTGGTTAAATGGGCGCGAACTGGCGGCCAATTGTTCTTTTTGTTCGGTCGTGGGGAATAAGTTGGCGAGTTTTAATTCACCTTCTGCCAAATTGGGTAAATCGCGTTTGCTGTTGACCAGGCCCAATGATTCGCCGGAGTATTTAGCGGCTTCGCTGAAACTTTTAAACGTGGTGAGCGAGTGCGTTTGGCCACCGATGGAAATGCTTTGGGTGAATTTTTCGGGAACGGCTTTGGTATTGATTTTGATAATGCCACCGCCAAAATCGCCGCTTACATCGGGCGTGCCGGCTTTTACAATTTGCAAATTATCAATCAAATTGGCCGGAATAACGTCAAATGCAAACGCTTTACGGTCACTTTCAGTCGAAGGCAACAAAGCGCCGTCGAGGTAACCCGCATTGTAGCGGTCGTTCATACCCCGGATAACCGCAAATTTTCCTTCCTGAATACTGGCACCCGTAACGCGCTTCAATACATCGGAAGTAGAGCGGTCGGGCGTGCGGCGAATCAGTTCGGCCGAAACCCCGTCGGAAACCGTGGCGGCGTTTTTGCGCTCGGTGAGCAGGGCCAGTGCGCTCGATTTTTGAACGGTGTACGTAATGGTAACCTCGGTGAGTTTGCTGCTGCTTTCTTCGAGGGCCACGTTGAGGAATGTAACCTCGTCGGCTTTTACTTCAGCCTGAATTTTTTCGGTGCGGTAAGAAATATAACTTACTACAACGGTGTAAGTACCGGGTGCGACGGCGAGAATAAATTTGCCTTCGATGTCGGTAACGGCACCAATATTGGCACCTTCAATCTGTACGGTAGCCCCGATGAGATCTTCACCGATGGCTTTGTCGAGGATTTTGCCGGCAATTTTGCCTTTGTTTTGGGCAACGAGTGCCGTTGCCACAAACAGAAATAAAATAGAAAAAAGTACTTGGACGGATTTCATAAAATTGAAAATTTTAATACAAACGGATATTTGATGGCGCAAAGGTCGCTCGACGGTAGCCGGCAAAAGGAAAGCCTGCTTTAAGCCTATGTGAAGTTTGTGTTAAGTAGCAGAATTTTAGTGTACACTTAATATTCATTTAACTGCCATTTGAAGTGAATACCCTCAATTTTGCCTAAAATTTAATCAATGTACTTCAAACGCACTCCCGATATTGTTGTCCTTTCCGATGCCCATTTGGGTACTTACGGCAGTCACGCGGTGGAATTGCTCAATTACCTGAAAAGCATTCAGCCGCAAACGCTGATTCTGAACGGCGACATTATTGACATCTGGAACTTTAAAAAAAGTTATTTCCCCAAAGAACACCTCGAAGTGCTGCGTCGCATCATGAAGATGTCGGTAAACGGCACCAAAGTGTATTATCTCACGGGAAACCACGATGACTTGTTCCGGAAATTTGCTGATATGAGTTTTGGCCAAATTCACCTGCGCAACAAACTGGTTTTTTCCATCAATGGCGAAACCCACTGGGTGTTTCACGGTGATGTATTTGACAGCAGCATTCACCGCGCCAAATGGCTGGCCCGTCTTGGCGGACAAGGGTACGATTTGTTGATTCGGATTAATCGATCCATCAATCGCCTGCGCAGCCTGGTTGGTTTGGGACCGGTATCTTTTTCGGCCAAAGTCAAAAAAAAGGTAAAAGGCGCGGTAAAGTTCATTTCTGATTTTGAACAAACAGCCGTTGAACTGGCTGCGGAAAAAGGCTACGATTACGTGGTGTGTGGGCACATTCACATGCCACAAATGCGCGAATTTACCGGCAAAAACGGCAAAAAAGTAACGTATTTGAACTCCGGCGATTGGGTGGAGCACCTCACCGCTCTGGAGTATAAAAACGGCAAATGGGGCATTTACACTTACGATCCCGCCGATTATGATTTGGTAAATCCAAAACTCAAGGTAAAACACAAAACCGACCAACAGGTCAAGGCACAGGCTTCGGAGGATTTTATCCCCAACCCGGCGCACATTGCGGCGTTTGACGCCCTTTAACTCAGCAAACATGATTTCAGCAAAAGCGTTTAAACATAAGCATTCACCAAAATTTCCCTTTTTATTTAGCAGTAGAGCAATGGTACAGCAGCAGGAAATGCAGCTGTACAAACTGCTCCACAAAGCGCGAAAAACGGCGTTTGGGCGTCATCATCATTTCTCCGAAATGACCGCCGCTGCTACACCCTCTTCTCTGTTCAGGGCCATCGTGCCAATAACCGAT
>Ga0075154_10002577_pt1 | contig 11793 bp, 11 predicted proteins | sample JI71714BDNA_FD_70965 | JGI IMG/M metagenome (GOLD analysis project Ga0075154, IMG submission 70965) | Wastewater effluent complex algal communities from Wisconsin, to seasonally profile nutrient transformation and Carbon sequestration -... | ecosystem: Engineered > WWTP > Effluent > Algae... | reverse complement strand
TTATCTGACGAATCAAAGTTACTATCTTCTTCTGTAAACTAAAATCAGGACAGTAGATCAAATGACAACTTTTTCTAGGTTTTTATTCTCTAACTTGTCAACTTTTTTTAGGAAACGACCAATCACTCATCTCTCATCACTCCTCTCTCATCACTCAAATCCTGCGCATGGTGCTGCTGTCGCTGTGCATTGTCCGGTTGTGCAGTCGCGCTCGCGTACCCGATGAGGTATGGGCGTGGTCGGGCGACGGCTGGACGAACTGGCTGGTGCCCGCCACTATTTTTGCCTACCATTACACCGATACCACCCTTGTAACCCGGCTCATGGCGTACGCAGCGGGCTTGTACGCAGCCTATACTTTTTGGTATCTGCCGCTGCCGACGCAGGCTATTGTAGTCTTGTGCGGCATTTTGTGGGGTTTGTACCTGCTGTTGTTGCGGCAAAATACCCTGCTGAAACCGGTGTTGGTGGCATTGGTGTGGACCATCAGTACGTACGGCGTGTATTTCGGGCTGCAACCCGGACCAACGTGGGTGGGAGCCGCCGGGCGATTTTGTTTTATTTTTGCCTTGGCGCTGGGCTACGATCTGGCCGATCAACAGTACGATACCCGTCACCAAACGCCCACTATTCCCCTCGTTTTTGGGCCGCGCACAGCGTGGATACTGGGCGCCGGTGCCCTTTTGTTGGCGGGTGCGCTGGAGTGTTTCCAAATTGCGGCGCAATACCGCCCTTTTGATCCGCCGCTGTGGTGCGCCTACGGGCTGGCGGCCGGACTGCTGTACGCGTTGTCGCACGGGCACTCGCCGCGCACGGCGGCGGCGGTGTATTGGTGGAAAATGGCGGTGGATGGGTTGATGTTGGGGTGATTATTGATTCACTGCCCCCAATAATACCTCTTGATTTTGGCCAATAGACTCCCAAATTCCTGCTCATCAAAACGGTGCCCCATGTGGTCCAGGTATTCCATGTGGCCTCTGACCGATTGTACAAAGCGAGCGTTGTAATCCAGATCTACCCGATCATCCAAACGCCCTTGGATGCAATAAACCGGGTGCACCCGACCATCAAAATAAAACTGTTCGTTGTGCCGGATTAATTCCTCCATCAGGGACCGTTCCTTTAAAATCGGGTGTTTCGGGTTGTTTTTATCCAACGAATACAAGAGGTTAATGGCCGGATTAATCATCATCACCGACCGTACATTGGAATGGCTGCGGTGGAGATTTAACGCCAAAAACGCCCCCGTAGAATGCCCAATCACCACAACTTCTTGGTGAGGGGCGATGATGTCGTGCAGCCGGGCCAAATCGGTACTAATGACGTTTTGGATGACGTAATATTCCGTCGGTTGGTCAAAAACGGCGTTCAGGGCGGTTGGGATATAGGGTTTATACGTTGAATCTAATCCGCTAATATACAGTATCATGGGTAGTTGTGTTTGGGGCAAAGTTACGCAACCCCGGACTGCTGTACGTTATACACCCGAAAGAAACATGCTCTTAGGTTTCGTCTTGTAATTCCGCCAAGGCCCGCTGAAAAAAGGTTGCCATTTCGCGGCGCAGGGATTCCGGGGCGAGCACCGTTACGTCGTTGGCCAAAGAAGCGAGTTTGCGTTGTAGGTCAATGTTGGGAATAAGTTGGAGTTGAATAATCAGGTGTTCTTCGGTTTTTTCCAGCACGGTAAAGGGTTCGTAAAACGGGGTACTGAGGAAATAAGCGCCCTGAATGGCGGTAAATCGCAGCACAATGTCTTCTACTTTTCCGTTGGGCGGTACGGTAATCCCGTAGATGTTTTGCCAATAGGTTTGTGCGTTGTATTGGGCGGGTTTATCGTGAAAAAAGCCCGTGGCCGTCGGTGTGCCCTGAATGCGCTCCAACGGAAATGTCCGCACAAACAGTTCGGCGGGGTCATTTGACCAGCCCCCGACGTACCACCGGCGGTCGTAATGCCGCAAAAACCACGGGTGAAATGGCACCAATTTGGCCGTTGTGGCGTGAAATGCCTGGTAATAAAACTCCACCGATTTGTGCTGCTCAATGGCCGATAAAAAGAAATCGAGGTGTTTAGCCCCGGTGTATTGCGGAATGGGGTCAAAATAGATGGCTTTTTCGGGAACGGTGTCGGTGGCCCAACGTTTGGAGGCCCGGTTAATGCGTTGCACCACGGTAGGCAAGGGCGTAAAATCCTTAAATTGCCCGCTTTTTTCCATCATTTCCATAAAAATACGCAACATTACCACTTCCTGCTTGCGGAATGGCATACCGTCCACAATGTCGTAAGGTTCGCTGTACCGCCACCCTTTGAGTTTGGGGTCGTACTCGAACGGGGCATTGAGTTCCTGGCGCATGTGTTCAATATGATAGTTGAGCATTCGGACACTAATGCCCACTTCTTCGGCGAGTTGCTCTAATTTAATGACGTTACCAGAGGTGTAACGATTCATTATATCGTTGATTCGCTCGTATCTTTTTTGCGACTTCATTCTTTATGAAAAATATTTTGAAAAAAATACCTTTTGTCTATTGTCCAATATTATTGAATAGCAGTATCTTACACCCGCTAATTTTTCCTGATGCAAAGATAATACATTGCTCTGCAATAAAAGTTGCAGAGTTGGGTGGTTATATTTGCGGAATAAAACTAAAAAACGATTTTATATGCTTGATACACTTTATCAATTAGGCCGGTATCTCTCACAAGACAGTTCTCGACTCGAGTTCGACGATATTATTTCGGTTCCTCCCATTGACGAGAAAGACCAAGGAAAGGGATTGGAGTATCATGTAGCAGAACTTATTTTTGATTTAGATACAGGCACATTTCGATTAAACGACCAACCTCGTACCTACGACCCAACCGATAAATTGGCTAAGTGGTCCCCTTATAATTTAAGGTGTATCAAAATTCAGGGCGGAAATAATAAAAGTATTTACCCAACGGTAGATCCCCGTAAGTCTTTTGAACAGTTGAAAAAAACTTTTTTTGGAAAGCCTGACAAAAATAATAGCCCTTCTAAAAACGCTGAGATTACCGAATCCATTGAAAAAGAGTTTCCTGATTTGATTAATTCCCCCATTTACAAAGCATCAACTTCTATTTTCAAAATGAAAAACGAGTTTGAATCCGAATTTTCAGACTGGAAAAAAGTGTCTGAAAGTTTGGATTGGGGGATCAAATCGCGTGTAGTTATGCTTTTTGCTTCGGTTGTTTCAGAAGAATTAGGTTGTTTTGAGCCTGTACCTGTTGCCCATCTTGATGGTTTTGACAGTTTTATAAAGCAAAAATTTTTACAAGCAACTCTGGATAACAAGGATGACAGCAAACTCCAATTGTGCTATATTACAGGGCTGGAAAGTACAGATGTAGGCGAGATTTCATTCAATAGCCGTTATAGTTTGAACAAAATGTTTGTGACTACCACCAAGAATTTTGCGACTGGCTTTGTTGAAAAAGAGTTTGATAAAAATTACAGGGGTAGTAGAGATGCCCAGATTTATCTTGAGCGTGCTTCTAAGTATATTTTAGAAAATTTAAAAATTCAAATTGCGGGTATTGACCATTGTATTTTGCCTCAGTTCCGATCAGGTCAGGCAATTGATTTCGAGGATCAGTCCAAAAAAATTAAGAACAAATCTGATCTATTGTTTTTAATGCGCCCCAAAGGTGATTTTGGCATTTTAGCAAGTGAATTTAGGGATATTGCTGATGGTGAACTTTATTGGATTACTTTTTTAGGTTTTGAATCAGATGGTAATTTTTTCAAAACAATAAACCTGATTAAAGATATTAGTAAAACTCATTTTGAGGCTGTGTTTCAGATTTTAAAACAGGTAGATGAGGAAATGGACGAGTTGTTTGGAAATTACTGGGATACAGCATTAACTTATACCCGAGATAAGGAGAAAATAAGGGCAGAATTTAATTTTACAACCCTTTTTTATTCCATACCTATTCGCAAAGAGAAGGACAAGCGTAATGCAGCATTAGCACTTTTTAAAGCGATTTTAGAACGACGCCTCGTAGAAAAAGAGCGGATTTTTCAACATTTTATCGAATTAATCCAACTACATCGCTTTAACCGATTTGGGTATAATATTCAGCCAACCTCGAAGGATTATTTTGACTTGGCTGTTAGAAATGCGGTGCTCCATTACCACGCCTTTTTTCAATTTCTTAAAAAAATAAAACTAATTGATATGGAAGAAAAAACAGTAGAAACCTCCGCCACATTGGAAGAGAAAAAAGTGGCTATATCTGCTTTTTTTGAGCGGATGAGTTATTCTGATGACCACCGGGCCTTGTTTTATTTAGGCCGAATTTTGAACACTGTTGCAAGTGAGCAATACAAAAAAGGGCATAAAAGTAAGCCTGTTTTACAAAAAATCAACTATAACGGTATGGATGCTGTGGCATTAAAACGCTTCCATATTGATCTGTTCGAGAAATGTAAGCAGTATGAAATTTTTAAATACACGGAAGGTTGGTTCTCAAAATTTACGGATTTATTCTTGGATGCACCCGACAACCGGTGGGATAAACGCGTAAAACCTGACGAAGCCATTTTTTACCTTTTATCGGGGTATTCTTTCCGAACTCCCAATGAAAAGGGTCCTGAAGATGCTACTCCAGATACTGAAAACTAATTCATTTACATAAAACAAAATTTACCATGTCTGTAATTAATAACAATTCCGATTTTCTTTTTCTCTACGATGCTACTCAATGTAATCCCAATGGTGATATTGACCAGGAAAATAAACCTCGTATGGATTACGACAACAAAATTAATCTGGTTACCGATGTTCGTGTAAAACGTTATGTCCGTGATTACCTAAAAGCGAAGGGGACTGATATTTTCGTTGATATGGAAGGCGAAAATAAAGTAAGCCCGGAAAGTAAATTGACAGCAGTGATTGAACGCTTATTGGCGAACAAAGAAGAACTCAAAAGCGTCTTCGCGGCGCGCCCTGATTTGGCAGATAAGTTTACCGAAATAGAGAAAAAAAACGGTGCAAAATCACCTAAAGACCTAATTAAGGCGATGCAAGGCAGTAAGGATGCCGGAGAATTGAACCGTTTTATCCTTTCTTATTTGGTTAAAGAGAAATTCATTGACATTCGCTTTTTTGGTTCAGCATTTGCCATTGCCGGATTTACAAAATCGTACATTGGACCTATTCAAATCAATTGGGGATACTCCTTGCACAAAGTAGAACTGATGGACAGTAACTCTATTGTCACGATTATGAATGATGGTAGCAGCACTATTGGTAAAGACTACCGTGTATATTATAGTTTGTTGGCATTCTCCGGCACCATCAATAAATATGCTGCTGTACACACCGGGCTGACGAATACTGACGTAGAGGCGTTCAGAAGTGCGCTTTGGGAGGCTGTTCCGGCGTTGCCTACGCGATCCAAGTTAAATCAATACCCTAAGTTATATGTAGAAGTAGTTTACAATGAGGGCTTTAACAATGGGCATTTTGGTGACTTACGTCAGTATATTACGGCACAGCCTGCAAATGGCATTGATGAAAAGCAAATTCGGAAATACGATGATTTAATTCTGGATTTTTCGAAATTGAAAGGTGTGTTAAGTGGCCAGCAAGGTGATGGTAAACCAATTAAAGAAGTGAAAATAATCTGCGGTAATGGCGTTCAATTTTCAATCTAACTCATTCCTAAACGATTAGTTACGGAATACAAAACTGCACATCATGGACATATTATCCTTTGATGTCTGTGGAAAACTGGCACATTTTCGCAAATATTACGCAAATAATACGGCTTTTACGTACTCAATGCCTCCACGGACAACCGTGATGGGAATGCTTGCTGCTATCATGGGGTATGAACGAGATCAATATTATGAGCGGTTTGCTTCCCAACACCTGCGCATTGGGGTGCGTGTATTGCGACCAGTCAAAAAAACGTTCCACAGGCTTAATTTTTTGAGTATTAAATCACTTGGTGATGCTATCGAAGGATCTGGTGATTTTACAGGGGCCGGAGGGCATATTCAAACGCCATTTGAAATGGTAAGTGGGCTTCATCCTGGTTTGGATTGGGTGGGATACCGCATTTTTATTGCACCGGGAGAACAGGATAATGGCGCGTTTGATTTGCTTCATGCTGCGTTGGAGAAACGCGAACAGCATTATAATTTGACAATGGGGGTTGCCAATTTCAATGCGTGGATTGAAAAACTGACTTTAAATAGCGGTATCCAATCTTTGATTTCCGATGGCTTAGTTGATTTGCATTCAGCAGTTCCGTCGGATAAAGTAGGCCGTTTAGATTTTAGCAAAGGCGATTATCTAAGTGCATCATATAATTATCTTGAAGAAGATATGATGCCAGCCGATTTTATTGGTAACGATAATCGAATACTCTCGAAGTTAGTACGCGTTATTTACAGTACAGAAGGTAAACCATTTTCGGCGGAAGTTACCGGACCTTATTTTCCTGTTCCTGACAAAGATGGCGTTATTCAAAATATTCTTTTTATTGAATGAAACAATTCTATTCACACGCAGGGGTCTTCAAAGGGCGGGTGATAACACCTAAATTGCTCCGGGATCATACTTTTGGGGTTACTCAAAAAGCCTTACATCACATTTCCCCGATTGCATTTGGGCAAGATATGAGCGTGTATTTTTCTCAGATTGGTCTCTACCATGATCTGGGGAAATACACGCCTCATTTCCAAAATTACTTGCTTAAAACCGGTACTTTTAAACCTAAACTGAAACGACATGCCATGTTTGGGGCATTTGTATTGTGCCAAAAGTATCTAAAAAGTGGAGGCAATCCTGCCGAAGCGATGATGGCATTTTATATCATCCGGCATCATCACGCTGATTTGTCTAATTTTGACGATATAAAGATTCTATGCGACGAAGACGGCGAGGACTGTGATATTTTTCACCATCAATTAAAAAGTCTTTCATCTGATTTGCCTCAAATTGCCTCTGAATTAGGAGAGGCTGATTTGCTTAAATGGGTAGAGTTTCCCGATAAGCGTGCTTTTTCACAACTACGGAAGCAGTTTTATCTGCGTGAGCGGACTATTGAACACTATTATCAGATTAATTACTTCTTTTCGTTGCTGATTGAAGCAGATAAATTAGATGCTTCTGAAACGCCTATATACCAGCGAAAAGACTTAGACCCTCAATCCGTAGGACGTTATATTTCAAATTTTACGGAAAATCCTTTAAGAAATCGAGTTCGTCAAGAGGTAGTTGGGCAATTGGGAGTTATCAATTTAGATACAACAAGATTATTTACACTTACAGCCCCCACCGGAGTTGGGAAGACTCTGACTGCACTAGATTTTGCTTTGCAACTTAGAGACAAAGTACCAGGGTTAAGACGAGGCCAAATTATCTACGCGTTGCCTTTTATTAATATTATTGAGCAAGGCTTCGATGTATATAAAAATGTATTTAATGGCTTAGACACCCAAATCTTCGCCCACTATCAATACGCGGATGTTTTCAGTTCTGAGCCTCGAAATAACGACTTTGATGGCGAAGAATCCGATTACCACCAGAAAGCAATGGCATTGGATACTTGGCAAAGTGATATTGTAATTACGTCATTTGTTCAACTATTGCACACGTTAATTGGCAGTAGAAACAAGTTGCTGAAAAAATTTAATCACTTTGCCGATAGTATCATTATCCTTGATGAAGTGCAAACACTAAGTCTGGATTTATTGCCAGTTGTAGGGGCTTCACTGTATTATTTAACCCGTTTTTTGAATGCGCGAGTGGTTTTGATGACCGCTACAAAGCCTGAAATAATGCAATTGGCGCACAAAAAAATTTTACAAAAAGAGGGTGTTGCTTTCCAAGAATGTAGTGCACATGAACTATTGGGAACGTTTAAGGATGTCTTCGCATCCTATAAAAGAACTAAAATAGTGCCATTGATCAACGTAGATTTGGGTGATGTTGAATCGGAAACTACATTTATTAAAAAAGTATTCTCCGCTCATTGGTCTGCCGAAAAATCTTGCCTCATTGTGATAAACAAAGTAAACCGGAGCATTGATTTATTTAATGCCGTATCAAAATATTGTATTGATAATCAACTAGATAATCCGGTTTATTGCCTGTCAACTAATATTGTTCCGGCTCATAGACTTGATCGCATTAAAAATATTAAAAGCGATCTAAAGGCTGGACGTAAACCCATCTTAGTCGCTACACAGGTAGTGGAAGCAGGGGTTGACCTTGATTTTGACATGGGTTTTAGAGATTTAGGGCCGATTGATTCCATTATTCAAGTGGCAGGCCGTATTAATCGCGAGGCTAATCCAGTTGAACCGGTGGAGTCGCATAAGCCATTGTTTATCGTTGATTTTAAGGACTGTCAGCGTATTTACGGTACTGTTACTGATTGGCAGGCCAAATATGCACTTCATGGTAAAGATGTCTTTTTAGAATCAGAGTATTTGGGCATGGTAATGAGTTATTTCCAAGAAACAAGTGAGTCTGGTGGTAATTATGGAAAATCTTTGAATACGTTTAATGCAATGAAAGAGTTGCGATACGCTGATTTGGATGATTTGTTTCAGGTTATTGAAGATCGTCCAGATACACGTTCTGTGTTTGTTCTTTGTGACGACCGAGCGCACGAGGTAAAACTGGCATTTGAACAATGGCAGTCGTTTGAAATAACCAAGGAAGAATTTGATAAAAGTTATAAAAAAGATTTTCACCAAAGAATTATTGCCGTGCCAAAGTGGTACACGGGTCATTTAGAAAAATTATCGAAGGATATTTTACTTGCTTTACCGGAGCATTACAATTTTGAAACTGGTTTTATCCGAGACAAAGCCAATGCACAAAGCGAAAAAACATTAACATTAAGTCTATGACCCAACCCATCACACTCACCACCATCTCATTTCCCGAAATCAACCTCCCACAAGGGGCGGCTGCGAAGTTACGCGGCTATTTTGGCGATTATTTCCGGGAGCATAGTCCGCTATTGCACAACCACTACGACGATGGCCGATCGGTATATCGTTACCCGTTGGTCCAGTATAAAGTTCGCGCTGGTATCCCTACGTTGGTAGGTATACAGGAGGGTGCGCATTTGATGGCCGAACTCTTTTTTAAAATCAAACAATTGCGCATCGAAGGGCGTGAATACCCCGTTATGGAGCGCGATATTGCTTTTAAAGTACAGGAAATTGGCGTGGGGCAACACCTCACCGATTATACCTTCGAGACGTTATGGATGGCGTTAAACCAAAAAAATTACGCTGAATACAGTGATATGGAAGTGGAAGAACGTCGGGCGTTTTTGGGTCGTATTCTGACCGGGAATATGCTCAGTTTTTTCAAAGGAGTGGGCTTGTTTTTGCCACCCGAAGCACGGATTATGACTGTGCTGAGACTGGAGGCCGAAAAATCTACCCTGTTTAAAGAGCAAAAAATGGTTGCTTTTAAAGGTGCGTTTACAACCAATGCTATTTTGCCGGATTTGATAGGTTTGGGGAAAAGTGTCAGCCGTGGATTTGGTAGCATAAAATCGGCGTAGTTATGCAACTTCATTTAAACTCGTACGGCGTTTATTTGCACGTAAAAGATGCCATGTTCGATGTTCGCCACAAACAACCCGATGGTACGTGGTCGAGTCGGCACATTGCGGCGCATAAAGTTAAAAGTATTTGGCTCAATAAGGGCACTGCGTTGTCGAGTGACGCAGTGCATTTGGCGTTGTACAACAATATTGACATTGTTTTTTTGGAAAATAACGGCACTCCGGTGGGGCGCGTTTGGCACAGTAAATTAGGCAGCACCACGCGCGTGCGCAAATGCCAGTTGGAGGCATCATTGGACCAACGGGCATTTGAATACACCAAAGTCTGGATAGCGCAAAAAATTCGCAATCAAGCCGATTTTATTAAAGATTTAAAAAAACACCGGGCGGCTATTGCGGATTATCTGCAACACAAAATAGACCGGATCGAAGCGTTGGAACTAAAAATTATTCAACTGGAACCAACAGATTTGCCCCAAAATTGGGCATCGCTGGTGCAGGGAATAGAGGGTACGGCAGGGCGGCTTTATTTTGAAACCCTGAGTTACGTACTTCCCGCGCAATGGCAGTTTTCGGGGCGCAGCACCCGGCCCGCCGCCGATGCGTTTAACGCTTTTTTGAACTATGCTTACGGCGTTTTGTACGCCAGGGTGGAAAAATCACTGATGTTGGCCGGAGCCGATCCGTACGTTGGTTTTTTGCACCGCGACGATTATAATTATAAAAGTATGGTGTACGATTTTATTGAACCATTTCGGCAGTGGGCTGATAAGGTGGTGTTTTCGTTGTTCTCGGGCAAAAAGGTGAATCAAGGGCATTTTTCGGTAGTAACGGGCGGCGTATCGCTTAATGCCGAAGGCAAAAAACTACTCATGGAACACTATAATGCCTATTTAGAAAGTGATCTTATTCGATACAAAGGCCGGAATCGCAGCCGGGCGAGTATTTTATTGCTGGAAGCGCATCGTTTTGCGCAAGAACTGATGCAGGCCAGTCCGGTGGACGCCGATGAAGCAGAACTCTTGATAGAAACCCTTTAATAGCCATGATTACCTGGATATTATACGATATTGAAAATGATAAAGCCCGCACCAAAGTGGCAAAAATTTGTTTGAGAGCCGGTTTGTACCGGGTTCAATTAAGTTGTTTTTTAGGGACGCTGGACCGCCACGAAAAAGACAAACTTGAACTTGAGGTGCAGCCATTGATTAATCAGGAGCGCGACAAGGTGTATATTTTCCCGATGAGTAAACAAGAATTACAACAGACGGTACTTTTAGGACAGGCATTTGACAAAAAAATGGTGTCTGATGAGGTATTGGCTTTATTTTTTTAAAACGATGTTTTCACTTACGCCTTCACACGTTATTCAGTATCTATATTGCCCACGATTTACGTACTTTGAGTATGTTTTGCGGATACCGCAATACGAAGAAAAGGAGCAGAAAGTAATGATGGGCAGATCGGTGCACGAAGATAAAGCCGACCAAAACAAGGATTATATTCGCAAAAGGATTGGGGTGATAAAAAAGCAAACGGAGGTGTACTTAACCAATCGTTTGTTGCGAGGTCAGGTTGATGAGGTGCTTACGTTAAAGGATGGAACAATGGCTCCGCTGGATTATAAGTTTGCCAAATGGGAGGATAAACTCTACGAAACTTACCAGACGCAGTTGTATTGTTATGCTTGGTTGATTGCCGAAAATTACGGGGTAAAGGTGAATAAAGGTTTTTTGGTGTACACAAGGAGTAAAAATTATTTGTTGGAAGTGCCAATTTCGGAGGAGGATATAAAAAAGGTAGTACAGGCGGCGGGTGCGATAGAAGGGATATTGAAGGGTAATGCGCTCCCTCCGGCAACAAAGGTAAAAACGCGTTGTGCGCATTGCACATACCGCAATGTTTGTCCGCAATAAGAGGGTTCCGGGCGCATATTTATTTGTAGTCGGTTAAAAAGTGGGGGTAAGTATTTGATACACAGTGTATTGTGTTTTCGCAAAGTGTGTATTTTTTAATCAAAAAAGTTCTTTGACCTGCTGAAAATTGAAAAAATAAGTGCTTGTGAATTGGAGTTAGTTATTTGATTATCATACATTTGTGGCGGTTTACGTGTTTTTTAGGCCATTCCAGAATAAGAAGGATTGAAACATAGCCGTGTTCTCGATCGCTATAACTACGTCCTCACGTTTTTTAGGCCATTCCAGAATAAGAAGGATTGAAACCGGCAC
>Ga0075154_10002576_pt1 | contig 11794 bp, 12 predicted proteins | sample JI71714BDNA_FD_70965 | JGI IMG/M metagenome (GOLD analysis project Ga0075154, IMG submission 70965) | Wastewater effluent complex algal communities from Wisconsin, to seasonally profile nutrient transformation and Carbon sequestration -... | ecosystem: Engineered > WWTP > Effluent > Algae... | reverse complement strand
TTGGCCAAAAATTCTAAAATACTTCTGTTTAAATCAGTGCCAGTAGCATTTGCTGGTAGGCTTTGTGCTATTTGATGAATGATTAGCAAATTTTGATCTCTTAAGTTTTTTATGCTTGTCCAGCTATCTGCACTTACATAAATCTGTTGGGTAATATTAAATTCAAACTCTTGTTTTAAATTTTGGCTAAGTAAATGTTGCATTTCTCTTACACTCATATTTGGCAAGGCTTCTCGGCTTATTAAATTTTGCAAAGCAATTCTATCAACCAATAAAAGCAAACGTTCGTATGCTGCTAACTGCATTTGTTTATTTTCGAAAGTGTTTATACTTTGTGTTGGCTTTTTTTTTGCCCAAAACTTAAGTTTTGGAAAAAGTACAATAAAACTTCCTGCTAAAAAAATGGCTAAACAGGCTGCAAACAATGCCGTTTGTGTGTTCATTAAAAAAAATTTATACAAATATATGCTTACTACCTAAAAACAAAAAAGCCCCTACTAAAAAGCAGGGGCGTTGTAATACAAAACTTTGATATCACATGAGAAACTTTAATATTAACTTTTTTTTAAAACCGTAGCATTTGCTATTTAAAAGTTAATTTTAAACCAATGATTTAGTTAAAAAAACAGTGTTTGAAGTAATGACCCTTATTTAATAAAAATCATTGCACATAAAAAAGCATCTCTTACTTGCTTTACAAAACAATTAAGAGATGCTTTAAAATTATTTAGAGATTTATTTTCCTTTTTTTTCCAAAATTTCGTTAGCAGTTTTCAAAAAACTTACTTCTTCTTTGCCAGGCTCGGCAGATGGTGGATAGCCTAAACTTCCATAAGCACTAACATTTACTTTATTTGTAACGTTATCTTTTTGTAAATTAAACAACCAAATGGTTGGATAGCCTTGTATTTGAAAAGCCTGTTTTAACTCATTGTTTTGTTGTGCCAATTCTGGTGCTAATTGTTTGCCTCTTGGAAAATCCAACTCAAGCAATACCACATTTTTATTAGCCCATTGTATAAATTCTTTTTTACTAAATACATTATTTTGCAATCTTATACACCAACCACACCAATCACTTCCTGTAAAAAAAGCAAAGATTGTTTTGTTTTGAGCTGTAGCTAATTCGCTTGCTTTAAAAACATTGGTTTGCCATACCAATGGTTTATTTAAACTTAAACTATCGGCAATTCGTTTTTGATTTGCTTTAAAAGCAACACTATCAACACTTACAATAGGTTTAGACTGACTTTTTGCAATGGCTTTTTTAGGTTGTTTTTTGGATTGTGCTAATGTGCTTTCATAAACTCCAGTAAAAAGCAGGGTTGCAATTAAAGGTTTATATATACTTCGGTAATTAAAATTTCTCATTCAATTAATTTTTATACAATGCTTGAAAAGTATGTTGAGCTTGCTGCTGCAATATTATTTGTTTATTTTCTAGCAAATTTGTTAAAGATTCTGGAGTGTAATGCCTTACGGTAAGGACACTTAAATTTTTTTGAATTTGAATATCAAATATGGAATCAGCAAAACTTGCTAGTTGTTGTAGTTTCACGTCGTTTTCGTCCATTACTAACAAAATAGTAATTGCTCCTGTTTGAACTAAAGTTGGTTTTATATTGCACAAATTTAACCATTGGTATAAACTACTCATTGGTTGCTGACCAACAAAACTAAAATCTTTAGAAATAAAGGTTACTAATATTTGATTCTGCTTTTGTACAATTATTGGAGGCAAATTTTTTACAATGGCATTGCTAATAACTGTTCCTTGTAAATTGGCATCTAAAAAACATTTTACTTGTAAAGCGATGTTCTTATTTTGTAATGGTTTTATTGTTTTAGGATGTATAACTTGGGCTCCATAAAAAGCCATTTCAATTAATTCGTTATAACTCAATTGATTTATTTCTACAGCATCGCTAAAAATCTTTGGATCAGCATTCATAACTGCTGCAACATCTTTCCAAATTGTAAGATTATTAGCATTTAAAATATTGGCAAAAATTGCTGCTGTATAGTCGCTCCCTTCTCTACCAAGCGTTGTATTTTCATTGTCGCTAGTTGCTCCAATAAAACCTTGAGTAATATAAATTTTTTTGGTTTCAACACTAAATTTACAGGCTTCAATAATTTTATTGGTCGAATATTCCCAATCAATATTAGCATCTCTAAAATTACTATCTGTTCTCAAAACATCTCTTACATCTAACCATGTATTTGCTAAATTGATTTCTGATAAATAATGACTTACAATGCAAGTACTCATTAACTCACCTACACAAATAATTTGATCGTAATAATAGGCTTGCTCTCTTACAGGTTTATCGTGAAGCAGCCATTCTACCTCGGTAAAAAAGGCCTGCAATTGTTCTTCACAAGCATTGTATTGTGTAACCAATACATATTTTGCAGTTGTTAGATGTTGATTTTTTATTATTTCAAAAAGCTGCAATGCTTCTGCTTGTAAATTATTGCAAAAAGCATCTACTACTTTTTCTAAGCTATTAGTGGTTTTACCCATTGCCGATACAATAATCACCAAATCATCATTACTAAATTGTTGCACAATAGAACCCATGTTTTTTATACGTTCTACACTATTTACACTCGCACCTCCAAATTTAAAAACTTGCATTTATGATTAGTTATGGTTGTTAAATAATTTTATTTCATTAGCCATTTGCTCATCATTTTTATTACTAGATTGTTGTAAACTGTTAATAATGTTAAGTCTAGTTTCTGGAGTTTTGTTTTGGCTAAGTTTAAAAATATGTTGCACATCTAGCACTTCAATTTCAAAACCAACTATGGCTTTTGTATGTTGCTCCAAATAAGCATTATCCATTTTTTCAACAAGGGCTGGAGAATTTGAATTTTGCTCAAATTGGTGAGTAAGTTTTGTAAGGATACTTATGAGGCCATTAGTATCTACAAATTGTAAACTTCCTTTGCAATGAACAGCTTTGTAGTTCCAAGTACTTGCTGTTGCTGGATTTTCGTAGTTGCTAGCACTAATGTATGTATTATTTCCCGTAAAAATAACAAGCACTTTTGAATTGTTTTCAAATGCAATAGTATGCAATTGCTTACGCATTATATGTGCCAAAAAAAATAGTTTATCTTCTCTTTTTTCTATAACTATTGGAACTTGTGTAGCCACAGGAAACCCATCATGCCCTGTGGAACAAATAGTTACAAAAGGGTGTGCTTGCATAAATTCATAAACCTGCTCATCGCTATGTGCTTTAAAATGCTTTACATCATACATGGCACAAACTTAGCAGCAAAAAATTATAATTCACTACATAAAATTGTAAACCTTTTTGTATTCATTTTGTTTAAATAAATATGAGTACAAGTTTAGAGATAAATAAAAAAGCCCCTTCTTTTACAGCAAAAGATCAACATGGCAATACGGTAAGCCTTAAACAGTTTTTAGGCAAAAAAGTAATACTGTACTTTTACCCACAAGATGCTACACCTACTTGCACAGTGCAGGCTTGTAATTTAAGAGATAATTTTGCTTTACTAACCAAACAAGGATTTATTGTTATTGGAGTAAGCCCTGATGATGCAAACAGCCACCAAAAATTTGCTGCTAAGCAACAACTTCCATTTATTTTGTTGGATGATAGCAATAAAAAAATGATAGAGAAATATGGTGTTTGGGGCGAAAAACAATTGTATGGGCGACAATATATGGGCTTACATAGAACTACTTTTTTAATTGATGAAAAAGGTATAATTAAGCATATTTTCTTAAAACCAAAATCTAAAGAACATAGCCAAGAAATTTTAAAAAAATGGAATGAGTTGGCAGAGAAATAATGACTAGTTGATTTGTATTATTATTGCACAAATTATTTTGATTTGCCTACAGTTTCAATTATAATACTTAACTACAACACCTTTGCACTTACTTGCAAATGTATTGCTACTGTAATTGAATTTACTAAAGGGGTTAGTTACGAAATTATTTTAGTTGATAATTGCAGTACAAAAGATAATGCAAACGATTTTTTGTTGCATTTTCCCAACATAACATTAATTAAAAGTCCTGCCAACAAGGGTTTTGCCAATGGCAATAATTTAGGAATTGCTGCTGCTAAAGGTGAGTTTATTTTATTACTTAATAGTGATTGTTATTTAATTGATGATGCTATATCAAAAACAATTAATTATTACTTTCAAGAAAAAATGCATGGTGTACTAACTACTAAATTAATTTTCCCAGATGGAAGACTGCAGCATACAGCAAGAAAATACAGAAGTATTTGGTGGGAAATTTTTGATACCCTGCGTTTTATTCCTTTTTTGTTACCCTATAAGCAAAGAGCCAATCTAATGCTAGGTAAATATTTTAAGTGCAACTATAATACTAACTGCGATTGGGTAAGTGGTGCTTATTTTTTGTTTAAGAAAGAAATGCTTCTTAAACTGCCTAATGCCAAACTTGACGAAACATTTTTTATGTATGGCGAAGACCATTTGTGGTGCTATATTTTTGATACACTTGGTTATAAATGTTATTATTTTTCCGATGCAACTGTTGTTCATTTAAACAATGGTAGTACAGATTTCAACAAACAATTACAGCTGAGAAAAACAATGCTAGCCCACGAAATAAAAATTTTAGAAATACGCAAAAAATCTTGGCTTTACATCTTTGTTTTTAAGCTTTTGGTTTACCCCAAAGAGTATGCTCGAATTTGGACTAAACAATTTTTTCCAAATATTTAATCCTTTTCAAAACGTACAAACTAGTTTCTTATTTATTAAGGAAAAGTTCTTAGATTTCTTTTCGCTCCCAAATTCTTAACTTTTTCGAAAATAAGACATAATAACCTTGAAATTCCGTAGAACAAACTAAGATTACCCAGCAAACCAAAAACTAATAAACCACCTTGTTCGCCTCTTCTATAAATTTCAAAAGGAAAACCAATAGTTTCTATTTCATAAATAGCATTAGGATTGGTAGTTAAAGCCATAATGCTTATATAAAACATAATTAGAGTTAAAGTTACAGAAACAGAAGTTATACTTTTCATGTTGCGATTTCTCAAGATTTCAAAAAATCGTGCCAAACTTGTTTCAAATAAATTTTACGCTCTAAATTAATTAAGGGTAAGTTCTTAAATTACGATTTTGACCCAACTTTTTAAGTTTTTCAATCAATATACAAACCAGCATCGACGAAGAAAAAAACAAAAAAGCATTCCCCAAAAGACCTAAAAGCGAAAAACCACCTTCATCACCAGATGCTACAGATGAGTAAACTACAAAAGGAAATCCAATTTCATCACCCCTATAAATTAAATCTGGGTTTGCACTAAGTGATAAACAACTTGGTATAAGTAATGCTAAGGTTAAAGAAAAAGCTACTGATAATTTATTTTTCATTTTTATATAATTTCAAACATCACTATAAATATCGTGCCAAATTTCAGATTTATTTTATTTTTCGGAATTATTCTATTTTATGTATTTAAATCTATTTCTGGATTTAGCGACTTTTTAGATGCAGTTTAAATAGCTTCTAAGCCATAAAATCAAGCATTTACCACTCTTAAAGCCAAAAAACAGCTTATCATAATTTAATAAACTAATTACTTAAATTACTATCTAACTTACTTACTTTTACAACTATGTTTAAAGTAATTACCATTTTATGGAGTAGTTTTAAATTAGCTTTACAAGAATTAAAGGTTAATAAACTACGTACCTTTCTTACATTGTTTGGAATAACTTTTGGTATTTTCTGTATCATCATCATCCTTACAGTAGTAGGAAGTTTAGAAAAAAAAATCAATGATGATTTAAAAGAACTGGGCACAAATACAATTTACATTGACAAATGGAATTACAGTGGAGGGCAAGATTATCCTTGGTGGAAATACATTAAACGCCCAGAAATGAAATATGAAGAAGCTGCATTTGTAAAAGAAAAAACAAGCCTTGCAAGTGAAATTTGTTTTTTTGCTCAAACCAATGCCAACACTTCTTTTGGTGATAATATTTTAAATAGCACTACAATTTATGCTACAACTGAAAGCTTAAATAAAATTCATGAAATAAATATTGGCTTTGGTAGGTTTTTTACAGAAACAGAATTTGAACGTGGAATACCAGTTGGTGTTTTTGGATACGATTATGCCGAAATGCTTTTTGGCGACCCACAAAGAGCCATTGGCAAAACAATAAGCATGGGTGGAAAATCTGTTTTTATTGTTGGGGTTCTAAAAAAACAAGGCAAAAGCCTCTTAGGTGGCTTTGATTATGAACATTCTTTACTAATACCATATCGCTTTTTTGCTACAGTTTATAATGTTAAGTTTAGCAATCCTTTTATTATGGTAAAGGGAAAACAGGGCGTAAATAGTAAGGTGTTGAGTGATGAATTAAAAGGAGTTATGAGGCAACTTAGGCGTTTAAGTCCAGTAACTGAAGATAATTTTTCTTTAAACGACATTAATGAATTTGGTGCTCAAATAAGCCAGTTTTTTGGAAGTGTAAAATTAGGTGGATGGTTTATAGCATTTCTTAGCTTATTGGTTGGAGGATTTAGTGTTGCCAATATTATGTTTGTAACCGTAAGAGAACGTACCAGCCAAATAGGATTAAAAAAAGCAATTGGTGCAAAAAAATCTTCTATAATCTTAGAATTTTTGTTAGAAAGTTCTTTTTTATGCTTTTTAGGTGGGCTAATTGGTTTGTTTTTAGTTTGGATTGTTGCAGCCATTCTTAGTGCAGTTTTACCATTTAGTGTATTTTTAAGTAGTGGAGTAATTATTTTAGCTTTTAGCATTTGTTTAATTTTGGGTGTTTTAGCAGGTATAATTCCAGCAACTATTGCTGCAAAAATGGATCCTGTAGTAGCAATTAGAACAAAATAAAAAAGCTGCTTCAAATTACATTGAAACAGCTTTACTAAAAAACACCCCTATTTTTCAGCAATATTTAGTTACGTGCATATACTCCATTTGGAGAATAAACACTTGCAGGACCGCCAGTAATTCCAACAGGCGGAATAATGATATTTACTTCTTTACCATCAACTTTTAAAATTGTTTTTCCAGCTTTAACCTCTACCCCTTGTTGATGAAATGGTGGCATAGCACTTGGTGCTCGGTTTATTAAATATGGCGTACCTAAATTGGTTTGCTCCAATTCAAAAGTATGGCCACCAACCACCACTTTAGCTGTAGCCTTTTCTTTTCCTCCTTTAATATCAATAGTTGCATTTAAAACTGGAGCTTTTTCAAATGGAGTTCCAGCAAAAATATTTGGTCCAAAATAGCCGCCAACAGTGTTGTTAGTACTTACAAAGCCCATAACTACAGGTGGTTGTTTAGCATCTGGCTGATACAAAACCATGCCACTTGGTGCACTACCAACAGGTGTGTTTACCATACTAGCAACATGCACAATTACATTGGGTTGCTTAAAACTGGTATCTGTTACAGCTACTAAATCTACTCCATCAGCCCAACTCATCCATTTTGATACTTCTGGGGTAGCAACTTTAACCTCTTCGGTTTTTGGCTTTTCTGCTTCTGTTCCATTGTCAACTTTGTTTTCATTTTGTTCCTTACAGCTAAAAAAACAAATACAGCTTAATGCAAATAGTATTTTTTTCATAATTAATAATTTAAGAAGCAAATGAATTAAACTTCCATTCATTCTATATACCTTGTATTTGGTATTTATAAAAATTACTATAAAATTTATGCAAAAGGGTTTCTATTATAAAAAGCCAAAAAAGTAGATACAAAATATTAACTGTGGAGAGCTAAAACAAAAAAATCGAATCATAGCAATTCAGAATGTACACTACTTCAAAAAAAACTAAAACTGCTAATTATTTGCCAAATCTCACTAAAAAGACCTATTAAAATTTGGCTTTTAAGGCTTTAAACATTATTATAGCTACATTTGCCAAAATTTTTATATAAGAATGATAACATTTAGTGAGTTAGGATTGGATGAAAGATTAGTAAAAGCAACTGAAGCATTAGGATTTGTAAACCCTACGCCAATACAAGAAAAGTCAATCCCTGTTTTGATTGCAGGCACAAAAGATATGATTGGTTTGGCTCAAACAGGTACAGGAAAAACAGCAGCATTTGGTTTACCTTTATTACATTTAATAAACGAAAAAGAGAAATATGCTCAGGCGTTAGTAGTTTGCCCTACTAGAGAACTTTGCCTACAAATTGTAAAGGAAATGGATATTTTTAAACAATTTATTCCAAGCATACAAATTGTAGCTGTATATGGTGGCAGCAGCATTGGTCTTCAAATTAGAGACCTAAAACGTGGGGTTCAAATAGTAGTAGCTACACCTGGAAGGCTAATTGATTTAATTGAGCGTAAAGCAATAAACCTTGAGCAAATAAAATATGTAGTGCTAGATGAAGCCGACGAAATGCTAAACATGGGTTTTAAAGAAGATATTGAATTTATACTTCAGAATACACCAAAAAGAGACAGTACTTGGTTGTTTAGTGCTACCATGCCTGCAGAAATAAAAAGGGTTAGTAAAAAATACATGAAAGAGCCCTTTGAAGTTACAGTTGGTAAAGTAAATACTGGTAATAAAAACATTGATCATCAGTATTATATTACCCAAGCACAACATAGATACGAAACTTTAAAAAGATTAATTGACTTTAACCCTGGTATGTATGGAATAATATTTACACGTACCAAAATGGATGCTCAAGAAATTGCAGAAAAGTTAACTAGAGAGGGATACGATATTGATGCTTTGCATGGTGATTTATCTCAACCACAAAGAGATAAAGTTATGAATGCTTTTAGAGATAAAACTTTACAACTTTTAATTGCAACAGACGTAGCAGCTCGTGGTATTGATGTAAAAGAAATTACACACGTTATTAATTTTGAGCTGCCAGACGATACAGAAGTGTACACACATAGAAGTGGACGTACAGGCCGTGCTGGAAGCACAGGAGTATGTTTGAGCATAATTCATCAAAGAGAATTAGGTAAATTAAAATCTATTGAGCGATTGGTGCAATCTAGTTTTCATAAAATGGATATTCCAGCAGGAAGAGATGTTTGTAGAAAACAATTTCACCACTTCATGGATAATGTATTAAAGGTTGATATTTCTCATGGAGATTATCAAAACTATTTACCTATGTTGCAAGAAAAATTTGCCGATGTAAGTAAAGAAGAAATTCTTACTCGTATGGCTGCAACAGAATTTGATAGATTTTTGAAATATTACGAAAACAGCGAAGACCTTAACATTCGTGAACAAAAAAGAGGCGAAAGAAGAGATGGTAAATTAGATGGAGGAAGAGAAAGATTTGGAAATAATAGAGATAGAAATAGCAGAAATGAAAGACCTGAAAGAGGCGAAAGAAATAATCGTTTTGAAGGAGCTGCAGCTGCTGGAGGTGGAGGCAATACGCAACGCTTATTTGTAAATTTAGGCACTAAAGATGGTTTTTACAAAGCCAGCTTTATGCAATTTGTACTAGATATGAGTGACCTTAAAAAAGAAGTTATTGGAAGAATTGACATGAAGGATATGAATAGCTGGATTGAAGTGGATCGTAAAGTTGCCAAACAAATGATTACTGCCATTGATGGTAAAAACTATCGTGGTAGAAGAATTAGAATGAATGATGCTAATAGCAGGTAAATTATACTTTTCGTAGGCACACAAAACTTTAATTTATTGGTAAATCTTTAGATGTTCAATAAGTTTTGAATCCTATTTACTTTAAATAAAAATAGATTATCATAAAGCATGATAATCTATTTTTTTATTTAAAAAGGAAATTATTATTTCTATAAAACCATCTTATAAACTATTTAAACGGTGTACTCCATTTTTCATTTGTACTTACACTATTGTCGGTTAAGGTTTTTAAGAAAGCTACTAAAGCTGCTTTTTGAGTTGCATTAAAATTTAATCTTATAGGATTACCACCAGGATCTGTTAAAGCAGGTGCTAGTGTTGGATGACTTTTTACACCACTATTATAATGCTCCACTACTTGCTCTAAAGTTGCAAATCTTCCATCGTGCATGTAAGGTGCAGTTAGCTCAATATTTCTTAAAGTAGATGTTTTAAAGCGTCCTATAAATGTTGGGTTAGGAAATACTTCACCAGCTCCTCTGTCTGTAGTGCTTATTGCATCTAACCCATTGTTGGTTGGTCCAGGATTGGCACTAACAAAAGCTTCTGTAGTATGGCAACCAAAGCAGGCCCCACCACCATTTACAATTGGGGCAAAAAATAAGTTTTTACCTATATTTTCTTCTGCTGTAAAGTTGTTAAAGTTAGCCCCAGGATTTGGTGCAGCTGCTCTACCTACATCATACTTACTATTATAGCTTACAATGCTTCTTACAAATTGAGATAATGCTCTACTAATTCTATCACTATTTAAAGTAGTATCGCCAAAGGCATTATTAAATAAAGTTTTATAATACACTTGTTCTCTTACACGTTGTACAAGGCTTGTAAGTGTAAGTCCCATTTCTGTGGCATCTTGAAAAGGCATAAGCACTTGTTCTTCCAAAGTAGAAGCACGCTCATCCCAAAAAAATCTTCCACGCTGATAGTATCTTGCATTAATCAATGTCATAGAATGCCTACGAGTTAAACCTCCTGCAAAGCCTTTGCTTAAAACAGCACTATCACTAAAACCTAACTTTTGGTTGTGGCAACTGGCACATGAAATAGAGCGATTAATGCTCAAGTTTTTATCGTAAAACAAAACCCTACCTAAGGTTGCCCCATTATTGGTTATTGGATTTGTTATTGGTGTATTATCTGTTCCATTTACAGAAGTAGGCAATGGTCCAGGTGTGTTTGTGGTAAAGTGTGCAGGGAGTGCTACAGTAGCATAATCAAAAGGAGTAGTAGGAAGATTTAGAGCAGCTAAATCGCTATTGGTATTTGTTGTAGTTGAAGCAGTATCTGACTTAGAACATGATAAAACTAGAACTGAAATAAACAGCAGGGTTGAAATAATATATCTCATTTTGGTAAAATTTGGTGTAAGACCAACTATACCATAAAAGGTTTAAACCTCATCAAATAAAATAAACAACAATCTTAACCCTTTAACTTACCAGCTTTGCTAGCAGCTTTAAGAGCTTTAGGGTCGCCACTTGCTAATTTTTCGGCACCAATATTTTTACCATTGGATGGGCATCCACTTTTGTTGCTTTTGAAAACACTACATGAGGATAACAAGAAAATTGTGGCCAAAGAAATAATGATTTTTTTCATGATTTATTTTTGTAGTTGTTTAGCGTATTACTTTTTTAAAGAAAAACTATAATTTTAATTCCACTCAGGATACAACGTAAATTGTTCCATAAAATTGTTTACATCTTTTTTTATTGATGCTAAAGCACTTGCATCATCAGCGTTCATTAAACTTCTGTCAACTACATCTACAACAAAGTTCATATCACTTTCTTTCATACCACGTGTAGTAATGGCTGCAACACCAAAACGAATACCACTGGTTACAAACGCACTTTTATCATCGTAAGGAACCATGTTTTTATTAGCAGTAATATCTGCAACTACCAATGTATTTTCGGCTTTTTTGCCACTTATATTTTTGTTTCTTAAATCAATTAACATTAAGTGATTATCTGTACCTCCACTAATAATATTATAGCCTCTATCTACAAATGCTTTTGCCATTGCTTGTGCATTGTTTTGCACTTGTTTTGCATACACTGTAAAATCATCGCTTAAAATTTCGCCAAAGGCAATTGCTTTTGCAGCAAT
>Ga0075154_10002573_pt1 | contig 11806 bp, 18 predicted proteins | sample JI71714BDNA_FD_70965 | JGI IMG/M metagenome (GOLD analysis project Ga0075154, IMG submission 70965) | Wastewater effluent complex algal communities from Wisconsin, to seasonally profile nutrient transformation and Carbon sequestration -... | ecosystem: Engineered > WWTP > Effluent > Algae... | reverse complement strand
CGTAACAACTAAAAATCTCCGTCCAAAGGGATTTCCTAAATTAATTAGCAATGATTTCATCCTGATCGGATTTCGCATATTTGTCAGATATAAAAACGCTCAGGGCAAAAGATTACGCGGACTGTACATAATAAAATCTCAAACCAACAAAGCGCGGATGTCCTTTTTTGGAAATCTATTTACTCACTATAATTACACAACTACCGATGTTGCGTCTATCAGGACCCCGGATTCGCTAAGTTTTACATCTACCCAATCCGGACTTGAAATTGAAACTGATCTTTCCGATGCAGCAGTAAAATTACCACAGGACTCACCATTTTCAGATTGGAAAGAAGCCAGACGGTTTGCCGGACCTTTACCATTTACGTTTACCTATAATCCGGAAACAAAAGAAGTTCTCATTATCGAGGGTGTTCGTCAGCACTGGGAACCAAAGGCCATTACAGTCACTCATTACAAAATTGATTTCATCAAGAAGAAGTTTCCAGAGGCTGTGCTGGCGAATGCATTCATCGTGGAAAACATTCCGTATCAGTGGAAAAAGGGAAAGATCGAAGTATGGAACGGGTGAAACTTGTTGGTGTCGGTAACATTATCCGTTTTAACTGGCATTTTTATGTACTCGCAGTTGTCGTTATCCTATTGCTTTTAGTTGGTTCAAACTTTCTAAGCAGCTACGTAGCGTATGTCGCTCAGATTGTTGCCACACTGGTTTTAATCAGCATGCTGATATCGCTTTCTGTTTCGGCTTATGTTTACGACTTCTCAGATTTATATTCCTTTCATTGGCTGAATACAAACGGAGTTATTCCAAGAAAGCAACTTGTGAATATCCATGCAGGTTTTGACGAAACCAGTCACCTGCTTGCAAAGATTTACCCAACTGCAACACTGGCCGTATTTGACTTTTACAATCCTAACAAGCACACCGAAATTTCTATTGAACGAGCGCGAAAAGCCTATCCACCGTTTCCGGGGACGGTTAAAATTTCAACCGATCAAATTTCATTGGCTGAAAAATCAGCTGAGACAATTCTGCTCACCCTTGCTGCGCATGAGATCCGCAACCATGATGAGCGAACGGAGTTTCTTAAAAACCTTGGAAAAGCATTACAAGCTGATGGACAACTTGTTGTTACCGAGCATTTGAGAGACCTCAATAATTTCCTGGCATTTAACATAGGCTTTATGCATTTTCACTCCCGAAAAACTTGGGTGAAAAATTTTAAGGAAGCCGGATTGAAGGTTATATCCGAATCAAAACATACTCCATTTATTTCCGTATTTATTCTTCAACCGAATGGAACAGCATCTTAGTATCATTGGATGGATTTTTCTGTTTCTGGCAGTGGTCCATGTCTCGTTTCCACGATATTTTAACTGGAAGGTTGAGTTCAAACCCTTAAGTCTGATCAATAGCCAGATGATCTATGTCCATACTTTTTTTATCGGACTCACCATTTTATTAATGGGTTTATTGTGCTTGATCTACCCAACTGAATTGGTTACCACGGAACTAGGGAGGAGTATATGTCTGGGACTTTTTATTTTCTGGGGAACCCGGCTGATATTTCAGTTCTTTGTCTACTCATCAAAACTCTGGCGCGGGAAGAAATTTGAGACCATTGTCCATATTGTGTTTTCTATTTTATGGACCTATCTAACGATCATCTTTCTGTTCATTTATTTGGAGATAGAACTCTAATACCTCAGCCAAACAACTTTTGCATCCTTTCCAACTGATGTAACGGAGATTACAAGAATATTCCCATAATCATCATCGGCAAACTGTTCAAACTTCTTCTCTCCAACCAGGGCGTTCGCAATTTCAGGAATTGTGTTGGAGTGTCCAGCAATGACAATCGTACCGCCTGCATGTTTTGTTAACAAGCTTTCCAGGTCAGTTGCCTTCATCGAAGAATAGCTGTTCACGGTAAGACTTTTCGCGTTGGCAAGCGGTGTTACTGTATTGCGCGTGCGTTTATAGTTCGTGGAATAAATTGCATCGATAGAAGCTTTGGTGAACAATCCGACAAAAGATTCTGCACGCTTTACACCTTCGGGCTTAAGTTCTGGGTCACTGCCGCTCTCAATGACTTTTTCAGCATGCCGAACGAGAATAAACGTAGTTATTGTTTGCGCATACGCTGCCTGGACTACCATCAATAACAGTAATCCGATAATAATCTTCTTCATGGTTACTTATGTTTATCCAGAATGTTCTGAGGAACATTACAACCCTCTCTTTTTCTTGTATCCGCGAGATGGAAAATCTTCCAGCCATCGGCCGTCTTGTTCAGGTGAAAGGCATCCACTCCGCAATGACTAAACGTATTTCCGACATAGAATGCGTAATCACACCATACCTGTGCAAAATCACCATCAAGCTGAACCTTGATGTTCCAGATTTCTTCAGTCAATACACCTTTCGGATTGGGTTTGGCGATTGCTTTTACAAACCCTGCAATACCTTGCTCACGTTTTAATGACGAGTTTCCATCACGGGTCATTACTACCGTGGCCAGAGTAACTTCATTTGAAAACACTGATTTGAACAATGTGGTATCATTTGTATACATCGCTTTGAACAGATTATTCACCACCTCGGTTACTTTTGCTTCTTCGGTTTGTGCTTGTACAAAGGATACGGTTGTCAGCAACAAGAAAAGGAATAAGGGCTTTTTCATAGGTTGAGTTTATTAAATTTGACGGTTTATAAACAAAATCCGAACCGATTTTATGCCAGCGGTCGATTCCCCAAGCCTCCTGCCTGAACGATTCATATTTTACCCTATCTTTATCATCCAAAACCTGACGGAATTCTATGATCATCCGCATTTCGTGTTCCCTACTGCTGATTTTAAGTCTACTTGTTCCGGCTGCTGCACAAACTGACAGTCTACTGGCTGTCCTCGATACAGCTAAAAACGAGCGTAAAGTAAAAATTCTCAATGAGCTGTTCCGCGCCAACCTTGCTTCAGATCCGGTAAAGGCAATCGGGTATACGCGGGAAGCGCTGACAATGGCCACCGAAATTAATGACCAGCGGGGCATGGCCGCATCCTACAACAACCTGGGTATTGCCTATAAAAATCAAGGCGCATTGGACAAAGCACTTGAGTATTACATCCGCTCGTTAAAAATTTACGAAACGCTCGATAACAAAGAAGGAATTGCCACCACCAAAAATAACATTGCCACTATTTACTCCATTAAGGGTGACTTGGGTCAGGCTATGAAGTATCTCGAAGAGTCGTACAACCAGCTGGTTGAATCGAAAGACGAATCAAAACTTGTAGGGTCCATGAACAACCTCGGCAACCTGTACAGTGACCTTCAGCTGTATGACAAAGCATCAGAATATTTTCAGAAAGCGTTTCAGCTTAGCGAAAAACTGGGACAACCCTTTGCAGACCCGATGAATAATATTGGAAATGTTTTTTTCAGGCAGGGAAATTATCAACGCGCAATTGAATATTATCTGAAAGCACTTGAAATCGAAAAGAAACAAAATGACCGGCTCGGAATGTTGGGTACCGTCACCAATATTGGTATCGCATATACAAAAGCCAGTCAGCCCAAACCGGGCACTCAATACCTAAACGAAGCCCACGCGTTGGCAAACGAGCTCCAGGCCTACCGGGTTATACCCGATATCCTCCGGAACAAAGCAGAAAATCAATATCGCCTTGGCGATGTGAAGACTGCTTATCAAACGCTGATCCGATATGATTCAGCCCGCGAAAAAATTTATGGGGAAGAGAGCAGCAAAAACATAGCACAAATGGAAGTTGCGCTGAACTTGCAGGAAAAAGAAAAGGAATATGAAATCATGGAGAAGAACCTTACCATAAAAACGCTTGAACTTAACAACACCCGACTGTTTATTACCCTGCTGGTGCTGCTGGTGCTGGTTGTGCTGGCGTCCATCAACTTCTACTACATGGGCAGGCGCAAGAAATTCATGAATAAATCCTGATTTTTGGGCCAAAATCTCTTTCGGAAATTAATAGTAAAAACATACCTTTGACCCATTAAACCCTGACACCATGTTTCAGCAATTCTTAGCAGACGGAGGAAATCTTTTCATTGCCATTGTAGCAGTCATCATCGGCTTTGCCGCTGCGATGGGCTATACGGATTATCTGAAAACAAAAGACGAAGAAAAGAAACAACATTAATCAGTTTCTTCAATCCATAAAAAAAGCCCTGACGATGAATGTCAGGGCTTTTTCATTTAGGTATAGATTAGGTAAAACGTTAATACGGAGATTTGTAGGTAGTCTGCCAGTCGGTCCATTTTACAGTTTTGTAATGATCTTCACCAATAAACTGGATGATGGGATGGAATTCCTCCGGTTTCAGGTAGCCTGGTAAAGGCTGAATCATTCCGAAATTTTCATCCAGAAAAACAACGGTAGGATAGCTCATCTTTTTATTCAACAACGCTACCGCGAGTTCGTGGTAGCCACTGTTACCGCTTTCTACAAACTTATAGGTGGTGCCACTGAATACAACACTTTCGCGTTGTTCAGCATTAAATTTCACTGGATAAAATTTCTCGTTGAGAATTCGGGCAACCTTTGCTTCACTAAACGTGTTTTTATCCATCACTTTGCACCAGCCGCACCAATCGGTGTAAACATCAATGAAGATCTTCCGCTTCTCGGTTTTCGATTTTTCAACAGCCTCCGCAAAAGTCATCCACTTAACCTCTCCTTCCGGAACAGGCCGAAAAGAAGCCGTCAGGCCTGTTAAGCCGAGTAATGCGATCCCAAAAAGTATTTTCTTCATATCGGTAATGAATAATCTGCCAGCCCTACAAATTTAGACAGAAAGGATAGTATTAATGCTTTTTCCGGCACTGCCAGTAACCTTTCAGATACATAAAAGTAATTAGTGTACGGAAAAGTTCAGCGCAATTGTCCAGAACCGTACAATGGCGAACAATAAATCCTCAAAAAAAACGCAAAAACACGGTTAATCCTGATTGGCACAGCATTCGTAAAGGAGCAGACGCATGAAATCGCCAAATACAGCATTAAATCATAGCATAGCATTCGGCATGGGCGATACCATGGGTCAACTATAGAGAATTTATTAACGCATGAAATGGAAGTTTACCTATAAAGAACTCACGCTTTTGCTCGGCATCCTGGTGGCGGGCATTATCATGCTTACGCTCTGGCTGAAGCCTTTTTCGCTGGAGTCCGGTGAAGTTTCAGAAAAGCCTGCTCAAAAGGTTATTGTGCCTGCTTCAAAAATCCTGGTGGAGAGGACGTATGTCCTAATTCAGGAAATCTTACGGTCGCGGTAGCATCAACGCCTGATTAGCGATAAGCATACCAGGCCAACACAGTTTCAATCGCGCGTTTAATTGCTTCATTGATCGGATAAAAATCGCGTGTGAGATCCATATCGATGGAATGCAGCTGCATATAGTACTGGTTCATCATCGGAATTTCACCTGAGCCCTGCGACACTTTTTCGGATGCCCGTTGATAATTTTCGGGTTGTTCTGTTTTAATGATCTGGCATGTTACATATTCCTTCTCCGCATACTTATTCGTCCTGGCTGAATAGCCAAACAATCGGCAGATCAGTCCGCGGTGCGGATATTCCGTACAAAGCCCAGCTCCTGCCTGGGTTGGATTTAAAATGTAACAGATCGAAGAATCCCCTGATTTTATTTTGTCGAGCCATTCAAAGGCCAGATTATTTTGATGGAGATAATGCGCAAAGGGAAGAAACTCGAGAATAGTTGCCTCAATATCGGGCTTGAAGCAGCATTTGCCGCAACCGAACTTGCACCCCAATTCCGACCACGATTGGAAGGACGCTATTTCTGCATCCAGCTTTTTAAAGACCTCTTCTGTCGCGCGTACTTTCTCCGGTAAATCCACGCGGCAAAAGTACGATCATTTTTTGGCTTCCCTTCGGCAGGCTCAGGACAAGCCTCTCTTCCAAAAGCTCAGGCTTTGGCTTTGCTCAGCCTGAGCATCACCAGCCCAGAGGAATAAGCTTGTGATGATTTGAGGGTAAAGTGCTGACGTGCATTAATGTCGTTGAACAAAGCCTTTCCTGCACCCAGCACAACCGGATGAACGGCCAGGTTCATCTCATCGATCAGCCCCGCATTCATAAATGAAGTTGTAAGCGAAGCTCCACCCCAAAGCCAGATGTTTTTACCGGGTTGTTGCTGAATCGCTTTTACCTGTTCAACCATGTTACCCGAAACAAGCTCCGCTCCTGCAAAAGGTTTCTTCACTGTATTGGAGAACACATAGCTCTTAATGCCGGCAAACGGGTTACTATTTCCGTCCTGCTCCATGCCCAGCATCATTTCATAGCCTTTGCGACCGTAAAAAATTGCATCGATACTCTTTACAAAATCGGTCATACCATAATCCTGATCCGTAAAGCACCAGTCATACTCACCGTTGGGACCTTCAATAAGTCCATCCAGGCTAACAGCAACTCCAAGAATTATTTTCCTCATTGTGTTATAGTTTAATGCTTCTGTATGCCTGCCGATTGTTAGCCTGAGCCTGTCGAAGGCTAGTCTTCAAGCTCTGCGCATTCATACCCATTTTCTTTCAACAAACTAATCGCGGTAAGCGGATTGATACGTGCCGAAGCGATTCTTAAAATTCTGTCGCAATCATCGAGGGCAAAATTCCATTTACCCTTCCCGGCTGCTGAGTCCAGCAAGGGCTTAAGAACCTTCACGTGTTGCGGGGTTTTAACTGATGTTTTAAATACAAGTACATCCATACTCACTTAGTTTTTTGCTTTGTGCTTTTCCCAAAATCCTTCCAACGGCTCAATTTGTTCCACTACATCTACATACATACCATTTGGATCGGTTAACCCGAATCTGCGCTGACCCCAGGCTTCATCCGTTAACGGATACGTAATCTTGACACCTGCTTTTACGAGCTTGTCGAATGTTGCTTTAGCATCAGCAACCTGTAACGTCAGAAATACTCCGGCATTAGCTTTTAATGCGGGCGCTGAAGGTGGTGATGAAGGATGTTCCTCACTCAAAAATCCGATTCGGTACGAAGGCTCTCCTGCCGTTGTCAGCAAAATGAAAAAGTCTGACTCAAATGCAATCGCAAAGCCTAACGCGTTGGCGTAAAAATCGCGCGACTTGCTAATATCCTTTGCTATAAACACCGGATAAGCATCCTGATACGTTATCTCTGATTTCATAGGCTTATTAGTATGTTGAGCTTGTACGGGATTAGAAACGAAAAAGGCAATAGCAGCGATTAAAATTCCCGCGAGTAAAACAATCTTCCGTATGGTTTTAAGGTTAACGGACACCGAGCTGGATTTCTGTAACATTTGCCTGTGGGTTTACAAAGTCAACGTTCACATAAATTTCACGGTTCACACCAGCCGGAGCAAGCTGATGTGCCTGTACATATTGCATCAACTTTTCGTAGCTGCTGGTCATTTGCAGCCAGTCGCCATCGTGGATCAGGGAAACGCAGTTAAAATTTTCGGTGCGCTTGAAATGAAACTGACCATCATAGTCCGGAAGAACCTCTGCAACCGGCAGGGCAATTTCAAGCGTGAACGATTTAGACGCATCGCCCATAAAGCCGAAGTAATGCCAATGCACCGGGCCGGTAACACTGAGCTTGTGCTTCAATGCTTCAGCATAAAGCTCGTTGGCAACATGAAAGAAATTGCCAAGCTCGCCCAGCGTGGTTTCGGTTCTGAAAAACAGGAAGCTGATGGGCTGAACCTGCTTCATCGTGGGTTTGTATTCTGTAGCTGTCATACATTTAATTTTAGGCTAATCAACGATTGGCGTATGACAGCCCTATGTCAGCACAAAAAAAGAAAGTTTGAGAATTTTTAAGGGGGACTGACAGCCCTATGTCAGGAGTAGTGGAATAAACTCAGAGGCGCAAAGGCCGCAGAGGGTTTTCGGTAGGATAAAAAATTAAAACCCGGAATCAGCTTCGCCAACGCTGCTCTTGCGATGGTAATTTTAACCGCAGAGGCGCAAAGGCCGCAGAGGGTTTTCGGTAGGATAAAAAATTAAGACCCGGAATCTGCTTCGGCAAAGCTGCTCTTGCGATGTTAATCTTAACCGCAGAGACGCAAAGGCCGCAGAGGGTTTTCGGTAGGATAAAAAATTAAGACCCGGAATCTGCTTCGGCAACGCTGCTCTTGCGATGGTAATTTTAAACGCAGAGGCGCAAAGGTCGCAGAGGTTTCGATATAAATTGTTGAGACCCGGGATTGTCCTCGCCAACTGTGTTCTTGCTGTTAATTTTTAACCGCAGAGGCGATAAGGTCGCAGAGGGGTATCGATAAATAACCAATAATCTAAAATTCCTCTGCGTTCTCCGCGCCTCTGCGGTTAGTAACTCTCTAGCCCAACACTTTTAGCCGGGTGTGGTGGAGCGCAAGGCCTTCTACAAATTCGGCCATTTTGATCCGCAGTTCTTCGGGTTCATCGATCTGCACTCCCGTACCAAACATCAGCAGCCAGTGCATCATGTGATCCATGTTTTCAATCATGAATTCCGCCTGGATTTTATCGCCCAGATCGGTTTGAGAAACGCTGCCGTAGAGCGGCCGGCCGTACATGTTTTCTTTGTTAAAGGTTGCTACAACTTTGGTCATGCCGTGGTGGCTGTAGAACACGCTCTTAAAATACTCCTGTAACGACAGGAGGTTACGCCCTTCAAAAGTTTTAGTGGTTGTTACAAGGCTTTTAATCCGGTCAGCCCGGAAATCGCGGTAGCCGTTGCGCAATCTGCACCACGCAATGAGGTGCCAGGCAGCACTGTAGTAAAACAAGCCAAGAGGTTCAACCTCGCGTTTGGTTTGCTCCTCCTGGTTGCTGCTGTATTCAATTTCAAGCACACATTTTTTTACGGCTGCCCGTTGGATCTCCGTAATGAAGTGATCGGGAAAGTCGTGTTGCACAGGTCGTGTGGCCACAGAAATCTCTACGTGCGAATGCAATTGTTCCAGATGATCTTTTTCCGGATCGCTCAGCACAGCTTTGATCTTAAACATAGCGGATTCAAAGGCAGCGCGTATCGATTTATCGCCCATCTTCTCCACAAACTTGCCTGCGAGCAGCATGGAGCTGGCTTCATCCTGTGTGAACATCACGGGGGGCAGGTGATAGCCATCGACAATAAAATATCCTTTACCTGCTTCCGAGCCGATCGGCACGCCTGCTTCCATCAAAGCCCTCACATCACGGTACACGGTGCGCAAGCTGATCTCGAACCTGTTAGCCATTTCCTCAGCCTTCACCACCTTCTTGGATTGAAGATGCACGAGCATGGCGGTAAGGCGGTCGATGCGGTTCATGGGTGAAAGATAGCAGATTACCTGCTTTTTGCGTGCTGCTTTTTATTCCTATTTGCTCTTTTGCTTATTTTGGTAACGCAAACGTCTTATAGCCAACGTTGGCGGCAAGTCGCTTTTTACATTAACGTTTAAAGTTAAAATGAAAAAGAAGTATAAAATTGGCTTTACGATCACACTTTCGATTGTGACAATTTTGTCACTCGTAATGACAATTTACCGGTGGACGTGGGACTACAATGAAAGCGGAAATTATTTTGATGAAGATTCAATGACAACATATAATGATGGTGCAATACTAGTGTATGGCACACTGACTGCCATTTTTCTAATTCCGACACTGATTCTGTTAAATAGTTTTCGTAACGCGCCCAACGGCCAACAAAATCTATAATCCATTTCTTTTCTTTTTTTATATTTATTTTAGCAAAGCAACAGCCTATAGCCAAACGGTGGCAAGCAATTATCACAAGTAGCATTCAACGATAGACATTAAACCCTATGCTCAAAAAAACCATCCTCTTCATTGCCACCCTCTTGACAGCGGCATCAGTCTCCACTGGCTATGGCTCTACGGATGCCTTAAAGGGTGCTGTCAATCCCGAAATATTTTTAGATTGGTTCATCCATGCAGAGAAATATGTACATAGTAAAGGGCTTATTGTATTGGACCTTATTCCAATACTTTTTCTCATCGTTCAGACAGTTTTATTTTTTAAAGACCGGGAGAAAGCGAAAGGCATATTGACTGGACTTGCTTTGCTGGCAAATCTTATTGGAGTATTCTTTGTTATACAGTATGCTTACCCAATTGCTTCCCAACTAGCAACTTGGACACCCGACACCGTCCCTGCGAATTGGATTGAGCTAAAAGATGATTGGCTGAACTATATCGGCCTTCACGGATTAATGGGTATGGTTGGCTGGCTTTGTTTTGTCATCACTTATTTTATAACTAAAAGAGAGAATTCGGACGTAAGGAGACTGCCCCGTTTTCTTAATTTTTCCAAAAATGCGCTGCTCTTTTTGCTAGTCTTTATTCTAGGACCTGGGGTCGCACGACTATACGAATTCGGCTTTTTTCTTTATTCCTATGAAATTTCCGGAGTGACTTTTATAGAAATGCACCGTCCTTTGGATTTAGCCATAAGAAAAGTAGGGCCGATACTATTTACAATTATTGCATCTATACATCTGGCACTTGTCGCCTTTTTCTTTTTTGAAAAGAGTAAGAATAAAGGATGGCTTATTTTAGCAGCGTTAGGTTTCCTTTTATGCGACACTTTTATTGCCTTGCAATACAACGGGCCAATAAATGATCTCTTTCTCACATGGACTCCAGCAACAATACCGACCAACTGGGCAAGCATAAGAGATCAGTGGCTACAGTATCATTTATATCGAGACCTATTTATAGTACTAGGGTTTTCGTCTATTCTTCTCACTTTTTTTGTTCAGAAAAATAAAAGCTCGAAACAATCATTGCACAGTTGACAAACGTTGGCAGTACCAGTAAACAAAAAAACGTAAAAATGAAAAAGAACATTATAATTACTCTTCTGACACTTGTGTCACTATTGTCATTGACGTATGGCTACTTTCAGAAGCAACGTGCAGACGAACAAGAAGCTCTTGCTATTGAGAACGCTAAACTTGCCAGAGAACAGCAAATCGTGGCCGAGCAAAGTAGGAAAGAGGCGGAGATGCAAAGAATGATTGCGATAGAGCAAACGGCAATGGCTTTAGAAGCGTTGGATGAAGCTAAAAAGGGAAAATAATTACCCACGCCAAGAGCGCTTGTTCGATCTTGTCGTCTATGCCGGCCTCCAAAAACCTGGTGCTGCAGTTACCTTCCCAGGAATATTGAAGTGAAAACCATACTGCGTAAGCAATTTCTGACGTTCCGTCCCTAAAAAATAATTACCATAGACTTTGCGCAACCGAATAGTTGCGTATATATTTGCAACCAGATAATTGCACATAAAACACATGGAGACAAGGCGCGATGTTTTTCAGGCGATAGCCGACCCAACACGAAGGGCAATTTTACTATTGATTGCAGCCCAGGCCATGACACCCAATGCACTGGCAGAAGAGTTTCAGACAAGCCGGCAGGCGGTTTCCAAGCACATCAAAATTCTAACAGAATGCGAATTGGTGAAGCAGGAACAAAGAGGAAGGGAAATTTACTATCACATCCATGCAACCAAGATGAAAGAGATCGATAAATGGATTGAACAATTCAAAAAGATCCTTGAAACACAGTTCAATCAATTAGATGAAGTATTATCAACACTTAAAAAACTAAAAAAATGACAAACAATTTGCAATTTGACTTTACCGTTGACAAAGCAGCGAAAACGGTGCACATAACAAGGGAATTTGATGCTGATCTATCGCTGGTATGGGATGCCTTTACCAAAGCGGAAATCCTGGATCAATGGGTAGCGCCTAAACC
>Ga0075154_10002570_pt1 | contig 11820 bp, 11 predicted proteins | sample JI71714BDNA_FD_70965 | JGI IMG/M metagenome (GOLD analysis project Ga0075154, IMG submission 70965) | Wastewater effluent complex algal communities from Wisconsin, to seasonally profile nutrient transformation and Carbon sequestration -... | ecosystem: Engineered > WWTP > Effluent > Algae... | reverse complement strand
CCGGCCTGGCCGTTGATGCTGCCGATCTGCACATAACGGCCCCAGCCGCGTTCCTTCATGCCCGCGAACGTCGCCTTGGCCATGTTGAAACAGCCGCCCAGATTGACGCGGATCACCTCGTCCCAGGCTTCCCAGCTCATCTTCATCAGTGTGCCGTCGCGGGTGATGCCGGCGTTGTTCACCACGATGTCGATCGGACCAAGCTCGGCCGCCACCGCCGCGCAGCCATCCAGACAGGCCTGGTGATCGGCGACATTCCATTTGTAGCTCTTGATGCCGGTGGCTTCGGTGAAGGCGCGGGCGCGTTCGTCGCTGCCGCCGAAATTGGCTGCCACCGTGATGCCCATGTCGCGCAAGGCCAGGCTGATCGCCTCGCCGATGCCGCGTGTGCCGCCTGTCACCACTGCCACTCGTGCCATTATCCACCCCTATGCTCGCCGCCGGGATTCGGCCCCCGTGCTGCATCACTTTGGGCCGGAAACCGGCCCGATTCAATGGGCGGCAGCGGCGAAAATCAGGCCCAGCCGGCCAGTTCGCGGCGCACGATCAATTCCAGCATGGCCATGCCGGTCTCGCTGGCGTTGAGGCAGGGAATATAGGCAAAATCGCTGCCGCCAGCCTCCAGAAACTCGTCGCGGCCTTCCATCGCCACTTCTTCCAGCGTTTCCAGGCAATCGGCGGCGAAACCGGGGCAGACGACCGCGATCTTTTTCACGCCCTCCTTGGGGAGATTGAGCAATGTATCGTCGGTATAGGGTTTCAGCCATTCGGCACGGCCAAAGCGCGACTGGAAGGTGACCTTCACCGGCCGGCCCAGTTCGGCCTGCAACAGCCGCCCGGTTTTCAGGCACTGGCAATGATAGGGATCGCCGGCTTCCAGCGTGGAGCGCGGCATGCCGTGGAAACTGGTGACGATAAGATCGGGTTCGAAATCCAGCGCCGCCACCCCGTCGCGCACCGATTTGGCCAGCGCCGCGACATGATCGGGATTGTCGTAATAGGGCGCCATGGTGCGCAGCGCCGGCTGCCAGCGCATGCCCATCAGCACGCGGGCAGCCTCATCCACCACCGTCGCATTGGTGGCGGCGGAATATTGCGGATACATTGGCGCCAGCAGGATGCGGTCACAGCCGGCCTGCATCAGGGCCTGCAGCCGTTCACCAATGGAACGTGTGCCATAGCGCATCGCCCAATCGACCAGCACGCCGTCGCCCAGCCGCACCTGCAGGGCTTCGGCCTGAGCCTGGGTGTACACGGTGATCGGCGAGCCGCCGTCCAGCCAGACCTTGGCATAATTGGCCGCGGTGGTGCGTGGGCGGATGTTGAGGATGAGCAGGTTCAGGATTGGCTGCCAGAGGAATTGCGGAAGTTCGATCACGCGCGGATCGGACAGGAATTCGCGCAGGAAGCGCTTCACCGCCGGCACATCGGGCGCATCGGGGGAGCCGAGATTGACCAGCAGCACCCCCACCCGCCCGGATTTCACCGGCTTGTGATCGGCCGGCAGCGCCTGCGGCGGCAATCGCAACGGCCCGATCATGAAGGAAACAACGGCAGGTCTTGCCAGCGCTTGCCGGTGGCCGCGGCGAGCGCATTGGCCACGGCCGGCGCGATCGGCGGCGTGCCGGGTTCGCCAATCCCGCCGGGATCGGCATCGGATGATATGATCCGGGTTTCAATGTCTGGGCAATCGGCCATGGTGATCAGTCGATAGGCGTGGAAATTGTCTTGCTCCACCGCGCCGTTCGCAAAACTGATGCGGCCAAAAAGCGCGGCCGAGAGGCCAAAGATGATTCCACCTTCGATCTGGGCCGCCACTGTATCGGGGTTGATCACCCGGCCGCAGTCCACGGCGGCCCACACCCGGGTCACGCGCGGCGGGCCCGAACCGGCGGGCGGCACCTCAACCTCGGCGATCTGGGCGACGATGCTGCCGAAACTTTCCACCAGCGCCAGCCCGCGCGCTGTCACCTTCTGGCCCGGCTCGCTGTCATCCCGGCCCAGCGGGCCACCCATTTCCATCACGGTGCGCAGCACGGCGGCGTGGCGGGGTTTGTCTTTCAGCATCGCCAGCCGGAATGCGGCGGGATCGGCCTTTGCCGCCAGTGCCAGTTCATCGACAAAGCGTTCGACGATGAAGCCGGTGAAGCTGTGGCCGACGCTGCGCCAGAAGCCCAGCGGCACATTGCAATCGGCCAGCACATGGCTGACCCGCAGCGCCGGGATGGCATAAGGCAAATCGACCGCGCCTTCGATGGCGCCGGCACCTTCCGATGGGCTGCCCAGCAGCGAACTGACGTTGCGGCCCACAAAGCCGGCGCCAGTGTCGGGCACGGCAATCGCCGCATTCCAGGCGGTGATCCCGCCCGGCCCGGCCTTGCCATGCAGGCGGGCGGCCACGGCCGGGCGATACATGTCGTGGCCAAAATCGGCTTCCCGGCTCCAGATCAACTGCACGGGCTGGCCAGCCGCGCGCGCGATCAGGGCGGCCTGGGCACAGGCATCGCCTTCTACCTTGCGGCCAAACCCGCCGCCGATCAGCGTGGGGTGCACGGTCACATCTGCATAATCGATATCCAGCGCGGCGGCGACGGCGCGGGCGGACAGGCTGGCGCTCTGGGTGGGGGCCCAGATTTCGGCGCTGTCGCCCGTCACCCGCGCCGTGGCCGTCATCGGTTCCAGGCAGGCATGGGCCAGAAACGGCAGGCTGTAATCGGCGGTGACCACGCCGGTGCCAGCCATCGCAGCGGCAATATCGCCCGCATCGCGCACGCTGGTGCCAATCTCGTCAGTGGGTCCAAAGGCCTTGCCGTCCACCAGCAGAGCGCCCTTTACGGCCGCCTCCAGCCAGGGGCCGGGGGCGTTGTCCACCTTGGCCCAGCGCGGTTTGGCGGCGGCGACGGCCTGGGCAGCGGCAAACCAGCTGGGGCCCACACAAGCGATGAAATCCGGCCCTTCCACAAGCTTGATGCCCGCCGGCAACGTGGCCCGGTCCACGCCGGCCAGCGCGGCGCCGATCGGGGCCTGGCGAATTGCGGCATAGACCATGCCGGGCAGGCGGACATCAATGCCAAAGCGCGCCGATCCATCCACCTTGGCCGGCACATCCAGCCGCATCACCGGCTGGCCAGCCAGACGACGCACTTGGCGCAGCGTGGGCTCTTCCGGCGCATCAGCGGGATCGACATCGGCAATGATGGCATGAAACGGCAGGCGATTGGCCTTGTAGACGACAAAGCCGCCCGCCGTGTCACATTCGGTCCAGTCGACATCCCAGCGGCGGGCGGCGGCCTTGATCAGCAGTTCGCGCGCGGTGGCGCCGGCTGCGCGCAGCGGCATTTCCCAGGCCCGCACACTGTTGGAGCCGCCGGTGATCTGGAAATCCAGCATTTGGGCCACGCGGCGGCCGGCACCCAGCACCAGGCTGCGCATCGGTTCCGACATGGTGGCCGCCACGGCAGCGGCAAGTCCGGGGTTGGCATAATCCGGGCCCAGCGGCGCCGGTTCCACCCCCACGGCGCGCCAATCGGCGCCCAGTTCATCGGCAATGATCTGCGCCATGGCCGACCAGATGCCCTGGCCCATTTCGGCCTGGGCAGCGGCCACCACCACCCGGCCATCGACACCGATCTTGAGATAGGCGCCCAGCAGGGTTTCACCCTCACCCGCCGTCCAATTGAACCGCCGGGCGCGTGGCCACACGGCCCATCCAATGGCCAGGCCAGCGCCCGCCACCGCCGCGATCAGCAGGTTGCGGCGAGACAGGCCGGCACGCAGGCGCGCAGCGGCTGGGCCGGATGACGGCGCAGTGGGGGGGGCGTGGGTCAGGCGAGCTGGCCCATCAGATGCTCCGCCGACGACACGCCGAACGCGCCGGGCGGTTCGATGTTGAGTTCGGTGACGACGCCATCTTTCACGATCATCGAGAAGCGCTGGCCGCGCACGCCCATGCCAAAGGCGCTGCCATCAAAGGTGAGGCCCAGCGCCTTGGAAAAATCGCCATTGCCATCGGCGATCATCGTCACATCTTCGCCAGCGCCGGCGGACTTGCCCCAAGCGTTCATGACAAAGGCATCGTTGACCGACACGCAGACGATCTCGTCCACACCCTTGGCCTTCATCGCGGCGGCATTTTCGACATAGCCGGGCAGATGCCGGGCCGAGCAGGTGGGGGTGAAGGCGCCGGGCACCGAAAACAGCGCGACGGTGCGGCCGCCGAACAGATCGGCGGTGGCCAGCGGCGCCGGGCCATCGGCGGTGGCCTTGATCAGGGTCATAGTCGGAATTGAATCGCCAACATTGATGCTCATGATGCCGCTCCTGTCTGCAAAATTGCCGGTCTTCCCTAGCGTTGGCCTTGGCTGGCGTCCAGCGCGCGCCTATGAATGGGCGGGTGGAAACGCCGCCCTTTCTGTCTGGCCACCTGCTTTTGTCGATGCCCGGCATTGGGGACGACCGTTTTGAGCGCGCGGTAATCGCCATGTGCCTGCATGATGAGGCCGGGGCACTGGGCCTGATCGTCAACAAGCCCTTGCCCGATCTGACGCTGCACGGCCTGCTGGCACAGCTGAACATTGCGCCGGGCGTGGCACCCGATGTGCCGGTGCTGGCCGGCGGGCCAGTGGAGCCGGGGCGCGGTTTCGTGCTGCACGAAGCCGATTATGCCGCTGCCGGCACCATCCAGGTCGGCACGGCCTGGGCCTTCACCTCCACACTCGACATCCTGCACGCGATTGCGCGCGGCGACGGTCCCAAACGCTGGCACATGCTGCTGGGCTATGCCGGCTGGGGCGCTGGCCAGCTTGATTGCGAGCTTGGCCAGCATGGCTGGCACCTCGCGCCAGCCGATGCCGCCTGCGTGTGGGACGAGGCCGCCGATCGCCGCTGGGAACGCGCCTTCGCCCTGACCGGCGTTGCCGTGGCCAATCTGGTGGCGACACCCGGCCGCGCCTGAACCGCGCGCGACATTTTTGGCCATGGCGATGGCAGGGCCCTTGCCGGAAACTGCCGGAATGATGCGAAAACTGGCTGGATCTCTTTCTATCGTGATGGGGTTGGGCATCGCTGCGCCTGCCACGGCTGAGACGCCCGGTAGCGTGACCATTGGCGCGCAACGCTGGTCGGCTGAAAACCTGGCGGTCACACGGTTCCGCAACGGCGATGCCATTCCCGAGGTCAGCGATGCTGGCGCATGGGCAGCAGCCGGGCGCGCCGGCAGGCCAGCGTGGATCCGCTATGGCAACACCGCCACGCCCGCTGGCTGGGGCGTGCTCTACAATTTTGCCGCGGTGACCGATCCGCGCGGCCTGTGCCCGGCAGGTTTCCGTGTGCCCGACAACCGGGACTGGCGGCAGCTGGAAGCGGCGCTGGGCGGCGGCAAGACGGCAGCGGCCAGCCTGAAGGCGGCCACCGGCTGGCCGACAGGCGTCGCTGGCAGCAACCGCAGCGGTTTTGGTGCACTGCCAGCAGGCTTTCGTACCCAGCAGGGCGCGTTTTTCCTGGGCCGGCGCGTGGCCTATTTCTGGTCGCGGGATCGCGAGGCGAACGGCACCACCATCGCGCACATGCTGTTCGATGATGACCGGCCGCTGTTCCGGATCGAATATGATGTGGCGATGGGAATGTCGGTCCGTTGCGTGGCGCCGGCCTGACGCGCGTTCAGCCCATGATGCGCTGCGCAGAACGCGGCTCAGGCCATGATAAACGCGTTCAGCTTGTTGCCATCGGGATCGCGGAAATAGCCGGCATAAAAACCATCCCCGCCGCGCGGGCCGGGCGGGCCTTCGCAGGTGCCGCCGTTGGCCAGCGCCAGGGCATAAATCCGGTCCACCTGCGCCTTGTCCTTCGCTTCAAAGGCGACCATCACGCCATTGCCGACCGTGGCGGGATTGCCATCAAAGGGCTTGGTGGCAGCGATGCCGGCGCCAGGCTCGCCCGGCGTGCCCCAGGCGATGAAATTTTCAAACTCCATCATCCGCCCGGTGCCCAGTTCGGCAGCAATGGGGTCATAGAATCGAGCCGCCCGCGCAATATCGCTGGTGCCCACGGTGACATAGCCGATCATGTGATCCTCCTTGATGAGAAATCGAACATATCAGGAACAAACCCGAGTCGCCAAGGGGAATCTCCAACACGGCTTGCATGTGAGCGGCGAAGCCGTTATGGCCGCCGCTTCGCATGAAACCGGACCGCCTGGCGAAAAGGGCTGCCATGGCGGTTTTTGATGCGTCTTTATGAAGGAGACCGAAATGCCCAAGATGAAGACCAAGAGCGGGGTCAAGAAGCGTTTCAAGATCACCGCATCGGGCAAGATCAAGCATGGCGTGGCCGGCAAGCGCCACCGCCTGATCAGCCACAACAGCAAGTATATCCGTCAGAATCGCGGCACCGATGTGCTGGCGAAGGCTGATACCGCCCGGGTGCATGCCTGGGCGCCGTACGGCCTGAAGTAAGGAGGAGCACCCATGCGTATCAAACGTGGTGTTACCACCAAAGCCCGGCACAAGCGTATTCTTGATCAGGCGAAAGGCTATTACGGCCGTCGCAAGAACACCATCCGCATTGCCAAGCAGGCGGTGGAAAAGGCCGGTCAATATGCCTATCGCGACCGCAAGGTTAACAAGCGCAATTTCCGCGCCCTGTGGATCCAGCGCATCAACGCCGCCGTGCGCGAAGAAGGCTTGACCTATTCGCAGTTCATGAACGGCGTGAAGCTGGTGGGCCTTGAGATTGACCGCAAGGTGATGGCCGATCTGGCCATGAACCAGCCGGAAAGCTTTACCGCCATCATCGGCCAAGTGAAGGCCGCTCTTGAGGCGAAGGCCGCGTAAACCACGCTGCCGACAAGCTGAAAGGGGCGCGCGCCTTCACTGGCGCGCGCCCCTTTTGCGTTTTTCTTGTCATCAACAGGCGTTTTCATGACCGATACCAGCCAGCTGCAAAGCGAAATCCTTGCCCAGATCGCCGCGGCCGCCGCGCCCGAGGCGCTGGAGGCCGTGCGCGTTGCTGCCATGGGCAAGCAGGGCCAGGTCACGCTGTTGTTGAAAACGCTGGGCGGCATGAGCCCTGACGAACGGGCCGTGGCCGGCCCAGCCTTCAACGGCCTGCGCGAGACCGTGACGGCAGCGCTGGCCGCCAAAAAGGCCGCACTGGATGAGGCGGCATTGAACGCCAAGCTGGCCGCCGAACGGCAGGACATGACCCTGCCGGTCAGCCTGCCGGCCACTGGCAGCATCCACCCGATTTCCCAGGTGATGGACGAACTGGCCGAGATCTTCGCCGATCTGGGCTTTGCCGTCGCCACCGGGCCGGAGATCGAAGACGACTGGCACAATTTCACTGCGCTCAACATTCCGGAACATCATCCGGCGCGCGCCATGCACGACACCTTCTATATCGATGGCCAGCCGCATCTGGTGCTGCGCACGCACACCAGCCCGGTGCAGATCCGCACGATGATGAACCAGAAGCCGCCGATCCGGATCATCGCGCCCGGCCGTGTCTATCGCAGCGACAGCGACGCCACCCACACGCCGATGTTCCACCAGATCGAAGGCCTGGTGATCGACAAGGGCATCACGCTGGCGCATCTGCGCTGGACGCTGGAAACCTTCATCAAGGCCTTTTTCGAGGTGGATGACGTCGTGCTGCGCTTCCGCCCGTCATACTTCCCGTTCACCGAGCCATCGGTGGAGGTGGACGTGGGCTACAACAGCAAAACCGGCAAACCCGCTGGCGCTGGCCAGGTGGACAAATGGCTGGAAGTGCTGGGCAGCGGCATGGTGCATCCGCGCGTTATCGCGGCCTGCGGGCTGGACCCGAATGAATGGCAGGGCTTTGCCTTCGGCACTGGGGTCGATCGGCTGGCCATGCTGAAATATGGCCTCACCGATCTGCGCGCCTTTTTCGATGGCGACATCAAGTGGCTGAAGCACAACGGCTTCTCGGCCTTTGATCTGCCCTCCATTTCTGCCGGAGCTGTCTCGTGAAGTTCACCCTGTCCTGGCTCAAGGATCATCTCGACACCGAAGCCAGCGTCGAAGAGATCGCCGCAGCGCTGACCAGCTGCGGCCTGGAGGTTGAAGGCATCGAGAACCCGGCGGACGCGCTGGGGGCCTTCACCATCGCCCATGTGCTCACTGCCGAGCGTCACCCCCAGGCCGACAAGCTGCAGGTGCTGAGCGTCGACACCGGCAGCGGTGACCCCATGCAGGTCGTGTGCGGTGCGCCAAACGCGCGCGCCGGCATGAAGGGCGTGTTTGGCGCGCCGGGCACATATGTTCCGGGCAGCGGCATCACGCTGAAAGTGGCGGCGATTCGCGGTGTCGAATCAAGGGGCATGATGTGCTCGATGCGCGAGCTTGAATTGTCGGACGAGCATGACGGCATCATCGCCCTGCCCGACGATGCGCCGGTGGGCGCGCGCTATGTTGATTGGGCCGGGATGAATGATCCGGTGTTCGATATCGCCATCACGCCGAACCGGCAGGAGTGCCTGGGCGTGATCGGCATTGCGCGTGATCTGGCAGCTGCCGGCATCGGCACGCTGAAGCCCCGCGCAATTGCGCCGGTAGCCGGCAATTTCCCGATGCCGCGCCCGATCACAATCGAAGATTCCGAAGGCTGCCCGGCCTTTGCCGGCCGCATCGTGCGCGGCGTGACCAACGGCGCATCGCCGGACTGGCTGCAACGCCGGCTGCGCGCCGTGGGCCTGCGGCCGATTTCGGCGCTGGTCGATATCACCAACTTCCTCTCCATCGATTCGGGCCGGCCGCTGCATGTTTATGACGTGGCAAAGCTGGCCGGCGGTCTTACCGCGCGGCGGGCGCGGACGGGTGAGAGCGTGCTGGCCTTGAACGGCAAGACCTATGCGCTGGACGAGACGATGACCGTCATCGCCGATGACGCCGAAGTGCACGACATTGGCGGCATCATGGGCGGCGAACACAGCGGCTGTTCCGAGACGACGACCGAGGTGCTGATCGAGGCCGCATATTTCACCCCGGAACGCATCGGCGCCACCGGGCGCAAGCTGGGCATCAACAGCGATGCACGTGCGCGGTTCGAACGCGGGGTTGATCCGCTGTTCGTCGTGCCGGGGCTGGAACTGGCGACCCAGATGGTGCTCGATCTGTGTGGCGGCGAAGCATCGGAAATGGTCGTCGCCGGCACGACCCCCGACACGGCGCGCAACATCACCTATCGCCCATCGCGCGTCCTCGGCCTTGCCGGGCTCGACGTCGCCGAAGACGAGCAGGCAGATATCCTGACCCGGCTGGGCTTTGGCGTGACCAAAGGCGACGTGTGGCAGGTTTCCGTGCCGCCGTGGCGGCGCGACGTGGATGGCGAGGCCGATCTGGTGGAAGAAGTCGTGCGCATCCACGGGCTGGACAAGGTGCCGGCGACGCCGCTGCCGCGCCTGACCGATGGGGTGGCCGCCCCCACAGCCACCCCGCTGCAGCGCACCCAGCGGCGCCTGCGCCGCGTGCTGGCCAGCCGCGGTCTGGACGAGGCCATCACCTGGAGCTTCCTGCCGCCGGCCCAGGCCGAAGCCTTTGGCGGCGCGGCTTTCGCTCTGGCAAACCCGATCTCGGCCGACATGGCGGCCATGCGCCCCAGCCTGCTGCCGGGGCTGCTGTCGGCCGCGGCGCGCAACATGGATCGCGGCGCGGCCAGCGTGCGCCTGTTCGAACTGGGCCAGCGCTATCTGGCCGATGGCGAACATCCCACCGCTGCGATTTGCCTTGCCGGCGAACTGCGCGGGCGCGACTGGCGCTCCGGCCCGGCGGCCAAGCCCGATGCCTATGATGCCAAGGCCGAAGCGCTGGCCGCGCTCGCCGCACTCGGCGCGCCGGTGCAGCGGTTGCAGGTTGTCGCGCCCGCCGACGGCTGGTGGCACCCCGGCCGCGCCGGCCGGCTGGTGCTGGGCAAGGTGGCGCTGGCCGATTTCGGCATCATCCACCCGCGCACATCGGCGGCGTTCGACGTGAAGGGCCCGGTGGCGGCGGTGGAGCTTTATCTGGATGCGCTGCCGCCAAGGAGCCGCAAGCGCGACCCTTGGGCACCCAGCCCGCTGCTGCCGCTGTCCCGCGATTTCGCCTTCGTGGTGGATGAAGGCCTGGCCGCCGACAGCCTGATCCGCGCCGTGGCCGGGGCGGACAAGGCGCTGATCACCAACGTCAGCCTGTTTGACCGCTATGCCGGCCCCGGTGTGGAGGCCGGCAAGATCAGCCTGGCCGTGGCCGTGACGCTGCAACCCACCACCGCCACCCTGACCGATGCCGATATCGAAGCGGTGTCGGCCAAGGTGGTGGCGGCGGCGGCGAAGCTGGGGGCCAGTTTGCGCGGCTGAGGCTTATGGGTTCGGCCGGTTCACATCGGCCTGGGTCACCGGCGTCAGGCGGATTTCAACGCGGCGATTCCTGGCGCGACCGTCCTCATTGGCGTTGCTGGCCACCGGGAATTGCGCGCCATAACCTTTGGTGGCCATGCGTTGGCGCTGCACGCCCTGATATTGCAGATAATCGGCCACGGCCGCCGCCCGCCGTTCCGAAAGCGGCTGATTGATGGCATCGCCGCCAGTCGAATCGGTGTGGCCGGTCACATCGATGAAGGTGGATTGGTAGCTGGCCAGCGTTTTCGCCACTTCGTTCAATGCCGGGCGCATATCAGGGCGGACACTGGCCTGATTGGTATCAAAGGCGATGCCAGACGGCAGCTTGATGGCGATTTCGTCTCCTTGCTGTTCGACTTCGATGCCACTGCCGGCCGTGCGCTGTTTCAGTTCGCGGGCCTGCTTGTCCATGTAACTGCCAACCGCGCCGCCGGCGATCGCGCCCACCCCGGCACCGATGAGCACTTCGGCCCGGTTGTTGCGCCCGCCCAGCAACGCGCCCAGCAAGGCCCCGGCACCAGCACCGGCCGCAGCCGTGGCAGCCGGCCGCGACATGGTGCGTTGCCCGGTATCGGGGTTGGTAACGCAGCCGCCAAGCACCAGAGCGCCGGTCAAAAGGGTAATCGTCATGACATTCTTCAAATTCATTCTCCTTGAGGCAGAGCCTTTGCACGGCTGAAGTGGCCTGACCATGAACAGGCTTTGCAGCCGACCTCGCCTTCACGTAAGACAGAACGGTGCGGGCACCTTGGCCCCGCGTAGCCCCGCCCGGAGCCAATGGCCCCCTTTCCCTGGCTCGATCTTGCCATCATCGCCGGTCTGATCCTGCTCAACGGCTTTTTCGCCATGTCTGAACTGGCCATCGTGTCGGCGCGGCGCCCGCGCATGCGCGGGCTGGCCGAACGCGGATCCGGCGGCGCCAGGGCGGCGCTGGCGCTGGCGGAAGACCCGGGCAAATTCCTGTCGGGCGTGCAGATCGGCATCACGCTGGTGGGCATCATCAACGGCGCCTATTCCGGGGCGACCCTGGCCCAGCCGGTGGGCGATCGGCTGGCGGCGCTGTTTGGCCTGCCGGCCCATGCCGCCGAGGAACTGGGCTTTGCCGTGGTCATCGCCATCGCCACCTATCTGTCGCTGATTGTTGGCGAACTGGTGCCCAAGCAGTTTGCGCTGCGCTCCCCCGAAGCCATTGCGGTGCGGGTGGCGCCGATCATGGCCTGGTTTGCACGGGCGACCACGCCGTTCGTGTGGCTGCTGGATCTGAGCAGCCGGGCGGTGTTTCGCCTGCTGGGCCAGAGCCGCGATGCCGATCAATCGGTAACCGAGGAGGAATTGCGGTCGGTGGTGGCCGATGCCACCAGCGCCGGGGTGATCGAGGCCGAGGAAAGCCAGATGATATCGGGCATCATGCGGCTGGCCGACCGGCG